>Ga0172377_10000002_pt1 | contig 244386 bp, 187 predicted proteins | sample Pumphouse3metaG_FD_119749 | JGI IMG/M metagenome (GOLD analysis project Ga0172377, IMG submission 119749) | Leachate microbial communities from a municipal landfill in Southern Ontario, Canada - Pumphouse #3 metaG | ecosystem: Engineered > Solid waste > Landfill > Unclassified | place...
CACATTTAGCATATTTAACAGATAGAATCCTTATGAATAGTGAATTTAAGCAGCTATTTGGTACTCAACTCAGTTGGGATGAATCGTTAAATAAATATACGCTTATTCCTATTATGGATTCAGTTAATATCGACATTCGAAGAAAACTATTTGGTCTCATTCCACTAAATGATTATTTGCAAAGAATTAATCATTAAATTATGGGTCATTGGTTCTCCCACACCTTTCAACTCGATGCCCGCGACTGTGGTCCTGCCTGTCTGCATATGATTAGCAAGCACCATGGCAGGCAGCACAACCTGGCCTTGTTGCGGGAGTACTGTATTAGCTCAATTTATTAGAATGGTTTTTTTGATTTTCTTAATTGATTTTTATGTATAAATTTCTTATTGTTGGAGGATATTCCAATAGCTACCCGGCCACAGTTCTGGCATGGGTACTGTTTTTTTCAGATATTTTGTAGGTTCATTCCACTACTATCTCGCTGATAAATATCCATGAAGGCTCGCCTGCGCTGGAGTGTTCTTTTGGATTTACGCCTCTGTTCCTGGCGGTAACACGTAGATAGCGAATGTTTTGAGCTTTTTTATCCATACGGAATGTTTTTAAAAGCCTACCACTTGCCATTGCCGGCACATCATTTTCTTTTCTTGCCCATTCGGTAAAGGTTTTGCCATCACGGCTTATCTCTATTATCACTTCGGTGGGAAAGTAAATCCATGACCCGGTTTGCTGCAATGTGTGCACTTCAACCCTACGCACTTTTTGTTGGATTCTTAGATCAAGGGTTGCAATCATGTCATCGCTCTGAAACCCTTTCCACAGCCCATCGGAAAAGCTGTTAGAACCGAATATACCATCCACTAACCCATATTCGCCTTGAGCGTCATAGCGTTCGGCATTTGGATGTGTAAGACTTAGCTTTGCTGCGAACGCCTTATGTATCCGATAGTCTCGTGTCATGGTAGCACCTTTTTTACTATTGTCATCAAACACTGCGGCTTTCAGTTGGGTGCTGTTTGTGATGCGTATAGGGTTTTCGTATCGCATATCATTTTTTGTCGGCTCTTTTCTTGTCAGTGTATATCGTATCTCCGGCTTGAACGCTTCTGAACTCAGTTCTATGACAAGCTGTTTATTCATCGGATCTGCATGTGGATGTGCTCTCACCTGAAAAGCGCTCATTGAGTAGTTGAGACCATCTTTTTCATAGCGTTTGTACTGAGTCTCCATACGTGCTGAAAACCAACCCCAGTTGCGTACTTCTTTTGGAGACCATACTACTTCAGCCAAGGCGGCTAATCGTGGGAAAAGCATATATTCAGCCTCTTTGGGCTGCGTGATGAATTCAGTCCAGAGATTTGCCTGAGCACCAAGAATGAAATCATGCTTTTCTGTGGTTAGTTCAGCAGGGATTGGCTCATAGTCATATACCTTTCTCAACGGTGTGTATCCGCCTATTGCGATGGGCTCTGAATCGGGATCACCCTGATAATAGTTTAAATAGCAATATTCACCGGGTGTCATAACAGCAAAATGTTGTTGTTGTGCGGCAGTTAGACCTCCTTCTTCCCCTCTCCACGACATCACGGCTGCATTGGGTGCCAAGCCTCCTTCAAGGATCTCATCCCAGCCCAACATTTGTCTTCCATGTTTATTGAGTACTTTTTCAATGCGGCGCATGAAATAGCTTTGCAGTTCGTCTTCATTGGCTAATCCTTCGTCCTGTATGCGTTTCTGGCATTTCTCGCATCGTTTCCACTCGGTCTTATCGGCTTCATCGCCTCCAACATGGATAAAGCTTGAAGGGAAAAGTTCCATCACCTCTTGCAGTACTCCTTCCAGAAAATCGAAAGTAGCATCGTTTCCGGCACAATAGATATGCGATATGGGCCAGACGCCTCCGGGAGCCACACCCATATTTTCACCTGTACAACTATATTCCGGATAGGCAGCCAGGGCCGACATCACATGAGCCGGCATTTCAATTTCAGGTATGATAGTGATGTTGCGCTCGGCAGCATACGTCACTATATGACGGATCTCATCCTGTGTGTAATAGCCGCCATAGCTTGCTTTCTCGTTTGGAGCAAAAGGACGCGAGTCCCAGTGTATATCACTCATATCAACACGCCAGGCACCCGTTTCGGTGAGCTTGGGATATTTTTTTATTTCAATACGCCAGCCCTGATCATCCACTAAGTGCCAGTGAAACACATTCAGTTTGTGCTTTTCCATCTGATCCAACAGCTTGTACACAAACTCTATAGGCATAAAATGACGTACTACATCAAGGTGTAGCCCACGATATCCAAATCGGGGATAATCAGTGATATGTACGGCCGGAATATTGCCCTCCTGAGCGTCGGAAAGTTGTAGCAAGGTTTGAAGTGCATAACGAAACCCGGCAATGGTATTGGCCTGAACTATCGTGGCTTGATCGTCAATCTGAAGCTTATAACCTTCTGTCCCAAGCCTTTTGTCCATAGGCTTTAGAAATGCTAACAGAATCGCATCCTGAAGAGTTTCATGACTTTGAAGGGAAATTTGCGCAGGATCAAGGTTTAGCTTTTCAGCAAATAATGTGGTTAATGGCAGCAGATCGGGATGGTTGTAATAGATTTTTGTTTCCTGGCCCAACCGGAAGTTGCCTTCCATCTGTTGCAGGTGTGCCGGATAAGGTATAAGCGGCAGTTGTGCGTGCAGCATGAGGCAGCCAGACAGCAGCATTATCAGCGAAAATATTTTTGAAGCCGTTTGATTGGATTTATGGAACATATAAGTCCGGAGTTTGAGTTGTACTGTAAACACAATAAAAAGTCTATTTATAGTTTTCAATCTTAAAAGTCCAGGCTGCGTGGTGTGGTATCTCGGCATATCGTATCTGGCTGAGGTCAATCACTAGCTGATCGTTTTCATAGCTCCAGCTTAATGGTCCTTCACGTCCTAACAAGCTGATGACGGTTGTGTCATCCGGTTTGGGTATAGGCAGCCGGAGCGTATCACCAGGCCATTCTAAGCAAGTGGCATACAGGTTTCCTTGATTAAAGGTATAAGCTACGGTTTGCCGCATGGAACTGTATGTGGCATGGAGCCCGTGTGGCGCATCCGGGTAGTTCTCAGTATAAAAGTATTCTGTTCCTATAATTTGTCTTTCCATGGATTTACTCTCCCAGTACAGACTTACTGAAGCTTCTAATAACTCTTCATGGTATTCGACACGAACTGGATACCAGATATTTTTTTTGAGTTTGAATGTATTCTTTTTGTCTTTTGTTTCTTTAGCAGCTGATCTTTCTTCTTCCGGCATCTGTTCCCATTGATCTATGATCAGTTGATTGTCGATATAAAGTCGTATCCCATCGTCGGCTATGGCGCTGAAGTGGTAGTCTTCTGTAGTCGGTGTTTTGAGGTATCCTGTCCATACGATTTTGAAGTGGTCTTCTGTTATTCCGGGTGCTGGACTATTTCTGACCCAGTTAAAGTCAATCTGCGGGTCTATTCTGTGGTAGTGGACTTCTTTTTCTTCTCCGGTTCTTTTCCAGTTTGTTGAACCATAAATAGCTTCTTCATTAATGGCGATCCACCTGCCTAAGTCTTTCAGTCGTTCTTCTTGCAGCAAAGGAATTTTTCCATCGGCTGCCGGTCCTACATTGATTGTTATCCCACCACCGTTGGCTACTGTTCGTATGAAGAAACGGATCAGTTCACCGGAAGTGAGATAGGCTTCGAGTTTTTCGTTTCTATTGAGTCCGAATGAGCGTCCTAACCCGCGTACTTCTGCCCATGGCCGGTCGGTTTGCAGGCTTCCGGCACTATATTCAGGTGTCAGATAGCCGATATTGGCACCATGTCCCCAGCGGTCATTGACGATGGCATCAGGCCCTACGGTTTGGTAATAAAACGAGATCAATTCGCGCGAGTGCCAGTCGTCTGCCGAGTGTGTCCAGTCGCCATCCGAAAACAGCAGATCAGGTTTATAGGTTTCTATCAGTTCCTTGAATTGGGGAATCATATGCTCTTCGACGTACTTTTGTATGGAGTCGTGTGGGTCGTTATCCCATTTGTGAAGTGCATTATTCCATTCAGGTAGTGAATAATACAGTCCGAATCGAATGCCTTGTTTCTTCACTGCACGGGCTAACTCTTCCAAAATGTCTCGGTTAGGTCCTATATCCACTGTGTTCCATCCGGGTGCATATTTACTTGGCCACAGGCAATAACCATCGTGATGTTTTGAAACTAATATGATATATTTCGCTCCTGCACTTTTGAAGATTGACGCCCATTCCTCGGCATCGAAGAGCTCGGCTTTGAATAATGGCGCAAAGTCATTGTAGTCGAAATCTTCACCCCAGTTTTTCTTCATAAATTCTACCCTGTTGTGAGTACCCACCTGAAGCCCACGAAGATACCATTCGCCATATGATTCAGCACCCCCATAAGAAGGAACGGAATATATACCCCAGTGGATAAAAATACCCAGTTTAGCATCCTTAAACCACTGAGGATAAGGACGACTGCGAAGCTCCTCCCAACTGCGAATATCTGTATGTGCTTTGGCAATGGAAAAATATCCTACAAAAACAAGAGACAAAACCACTGATAGACTAAAACGTTTTAATACATTCATACTCAGCTTGATGACTTAATAAAAGTATTATATTTAGTTCGTAAAGTTAGCGAGAATTTTTTGGATAGCGTCCTGATTTTACCGTATTATCGTATACGAGTTTTTAGGCACGCAATGGTGAGTTTTCTTTTTTGGTGAAACTCCTATCAGCTAAAGATTATTAATCTGAATATTAATGTTTTGAATGAAAATAGGTCAAGCTTAGAACGGGTCAGGAAGCTTTTGCAGCTCATAGAGTTGGAACACGAAAAAGCGTTTGACAGGCTGCTGTGCCCTATAAATTTCTATGGTATCGGCTGGCACAATTTCTTTGAACCAATCTTGATATATTTCTGCCGGATGCTTGTAGTCGCGGCTGTTGGTGATATACCAATAATTCCTGCCTATCTGAAGTCCTCCTCTCAGCTCATTGATCCAGTGATATTTATGTAATTTATGAAGAGGGCCTAAGCCGAACACCTGCATATGCAAGGGTCGGGCAACATAATAATCCAGATGAGCTAAAGGAAACCAGTTCTCTCCTATGATCGCATCCGATTCATGCATATCTCCTAAGGCTATATGCTTTTCACGTATGGTTTTAAATGATCCCTCAAGTTGTTTCCAACCATACATATCTAAGCTGACATCGTGCCGGCCTATCCTGTGATAAGACTCATTCTTATCTGAAGGAAATATACCATATTTTATCTGTGCAACGCCTCCTGCCAAAACGGCTATCAAAAGAAAAAGCGATACTGAAATTGAGGAAGGAAAGAATAGGCTTGTTTTTTTTTGAGACTGTGATTCAGCAAGCCAGAGAGCAGCTAAAAGCAATAACCCACTATATGCCGGACCTGACCAATGGGGTAAGGTGAAGCGAAAGAGCGAGAAAAACAAGAAAAGGCCTATCATGGGTAAAGAAGTCCATATGATCAGGCGACGCATATCGGAACGCAATACCAATTTCTTTTTTGCTATGGCTACTAATGACAGGATAATAAGGATCACATTAACTGGATTATTATAAAGAAATTGTCCGGCTAATTCCTGAAAGAAAGAAGTGAAACGCAGCCCTGATTCAAAAATATTTATCCGGTCGCCATGAAAACTAAAGCTGATAAACTGATGCGTGATATTCCAGAACAATACAGGTAAGAAGATAAGGAACGACAGGAATACCGAAACATATAAGACGGGTTGTCTCAGCCAGTTTCGTTGATAAAGCAGCACATACATAGCTAACCCAACCCACAGAAAAACGGCTGTGTATTTGGATAGCATCCCCAGACCTATACTAAGCCCTAACCAGAGCATTTTCTTACGAAAACGCAAGCTATTTGCTTCTGTTTGCAGCAGTTGTATCATCAGCCAGAGCGATAGGATCCAGAAGAGGGTTTGAGGAGTATCGGGTAGTATCAATATACCGGTGATCACAAAAGCATAAACAGAGGCAGTATAAAGCAAAGCCGCATACCAGCCGGCTATCTCATTTCGAAGCTGACATCCAATTTTATATATGAAATAAGTGTTGAACGTCATACATACTACTGAGGCTAACCGGATAAACACCTCTTGATCCCATTGCAGGTTGAAGCTAAAAAAGCGGATGAACCATCCCACCATAGGAGGATGGTCGTAATGGCTCCAATCAGGATATAGTGCATACGTCCAGTAATAGACCTCATCATTGCTCAGCTCAAGCCATGCTGATAGTAGCAGTCGTATAGCAGCACTCAGCAGCAATAGCAGCCATAGCTTCATTGGGATGGATTGTAATTTTGATCTCATGGTATTGCCACCTTTCGAGCAGTATAAGTGGTATTAAATCTTCCTATTATTAGCTGCAAAAATACATAATAAGCTCAAGGATATTGAGTTTTATCCTGCTCCTCTTTGTCAAGCTTACGCTGATAGCCTTTTCCTATCCATTGATTTGATTTCATCACTTCGGATACAGCATTTTCATACTCTTCAAAAGTTTTCACCCTCTTGACCAATCTCCAAACCTGTTGTTCATCATCGAACGAATAGCGCAGATACGACCATAGCTCTTTCATTCGACCCAAGGTGTTCAGATTATCCCTGCTATGTGTGCGACGCAGATAATAAATCTCCTGTAGAAATTTTTCAACAGTTTGAAGACGCTGGACTGAATGTATTGTACCAGCTTGTTTTTTGATATCAGCAGCTAAAAAGGGATCGGATAACAGTCCACGTCCTAACATCCAGCTTTGAACTGCCGGGAATTTTTTCGACAATTTGAGGTATGTCTCCACTGAAAAGATATCGCCGTTATAGACCAATTCGGGGATGATGCGCTTGTGTATCCGGCCAAACTCTTCGGTGAGTGGACTCCCCTTATAAAGCTGTTTCCCAATGCGTGCATGTATGATCAGTTGATTCAACCCATACTGATTAAAAAGGGGTATCAGTTGGTCAATCTCATGGTGTTGTTCGTACCCTAACCGACATTTCACACTATATCGTATTTTTCCATAAGCCGATAAAATTTCTAATAGCTGTTTGACGATATCGGGATATGGCAATATGCCGGAGCCACGTTTTTTACGTGCTACAAGAGGGTAGGGGCAGCCCATGTTCAGGTTCATCTCGGTGAAGCCCATTGCGTTGATCTGTTGAGCAAAACGAAGCGCCTCATCTGCATTATTGCTAAGAAGCTGAGGGATAAGTTTATCCACAGGATTCAAGTTGGGATCAATCTCGGGCGTATGCAGGTTTTTACTGTTATCTGTATGGATACCACTAAAGAAAGCTGTGAAAAACTGATCAATGCCATTAAAATATTTTTGGAATGCGATGCGGTACCACACATCGGTGATGCCTTGAAAAGGACCCAACTGAAGTTTTGGTTCAGCCTGGTTGGAAGCTGTCATAATGCCTTTTGCAGTTTCAAGATACGTCTAATGATGGCATTGATCAGGAATATGGCGCTGACAAAAAGAGCTACTCTGGCTATGTAATCGCCAAAACGTACATACACTGTTATTTTTTCGTTGGTGATCAGTTTTTGTTTTATCACATCCGGCTGCCAATATGCGGTAGTCTGATACAGCTCGCCCCGCTGGTCCACGAAGGCTGACACACCAGTGTTGGCTGAACGGGCGATGCTTCGGCGGGTTTCAATAGCCCGTAGCTTTGCAAATTCAAGATGTTGTTTATAACCGGGAGTATTACCCCACCAGCCGTCGTTGGTAGCAATAAAGATCAGATTGGCACCCCTGCGGATATACCGTGTTACGAACTCCCCATAGACCGATTCGTAGCATATGACAGGTGCGATGCGAAAGCGTTTATCCTGATTCAAAAAAACCTGTCGCTCTTCATCTGTCTTCAATGTTCCTACCGTCCCGCCCAGATCAATGGCATAATTTCGCAGAGGACGCAACCACCACCATGATGGCATCATCTCCACGCCTGGTGTGAGCTTGGATTTATGATAAGACTGTATGTAAGAGGTTGAGTCTAAGTAAAAAACGGTGTTATACGCAAAATAATATCCTTCCATAGTACGGAATTTCCGGGCTGCCGGATGAGCCTCCATCCCATTGGGTACCATGCTGAAGGTGCTGGCACCTATGAGGATAGCTGTCTTGGGATGCTGTGCAATAAAAGATTTCAATATGTTTAATCCCGATGACTTATGCAATTGTTCTTCCCATATCTCCTCTTGTATGGCCGATTCGGGTGCTACTATAAAATCGGTATCCTCATCAAGTTTTTGTAACGCTAATTCTAAATTGCGTTGTATGACAGATTCGGGTGCAAGTCCGTATTGTTCGCTATAAGGATCGAGATTGGGTTGGACCACCACTACATTAACGGCTTGACCACTTTCTTCATAGCTGTGATATATCCACAAAGAAGCAAGTATTGGAATAAGGATGACGGTTAGTATTCCTGCTGCTTGTTTCCAGATACGGTTTATAGGAGTTTTGTCTGAACCTAAGTTTCGGATCAGCTGGAACACCATGATATTCACCACTAATATCCAGGCTGTACCGCCTGCTACACCTGTGTACTCGTACCATTGAATCCATTTGTGTTGGGTAGAGAACACATGTCCGAGATTAAGCCAGGGCCAGCTCAAATCCCAGTCCAAATGAAACCACTCCCAGCTCAGCCAATAAAATATTAAGATAGCAAAGCCTTTGCGATTGTCGTACATAAATTTTTTGCTCAGGTGGAACATCCAGAATACCACTGTCATAAAAAATGAGTTGAGTAGGATAGCTCCTATAGCGCCTACTTCTGTAGAGTTCCATATCCACCAGGTTGTGAGGGCGTTCCATACAAAAAAGCAAAGCCATGCCAACCAAAACATACCTTTCTTTCCTGATTGTCCTAGTTGGTCTTGGACAAAAAGCAGGGGAACCCACGCCACAAATATCAAAGGTGCAAAGCCATTGGCTGGCCAGGCAAGGCTCATCAGCACTGCAGATAAGAGCGACAGGATGACGGCTTGAATCTTATTCATCAATACCTAGATTAAGTCACAAAAGTAAAGATAATGCGTATATAAGCCGGATGTATTGTGACTTTATAGACGACAGATCATCAATATAAGAAATTGTCATATGGATATCGGATGGCATGCATATCTTTTATTTCGTCGTAAAGCAACTTTCGAAGCTCGGCGTAATTATGCCTATGCAGGGCTGAAATGAAAATGCTCGGGTTGTTGGCTTTGGCCATCCACGATTGTTGTAAGGAATCAAGACTGATGGGTTGATCTTCATCCAGGCTATGAGTATCAGCTGTTGTTTTCTTGATAGTGAAGGCATCCATTTTATTAAAGACCATGATAGTTTTTTTCTTTCCGGCACCTATTTCATCCAATGTTTGATTAACTGTTTGGATCTGGTCTTCAAATTCGGGATGGGAGATGTCTACCACGTGAAGTAGTATATCCGATTCGCGTAGCTCGTCTAATGTTGATTTAAACGATTCTATCAGGCTGTGTGGTAGTTTGCGGATAAAACCTACAGTGTCTGAAAGCAGGAATGGCAGGTTGTCTATCACTACTTTTCTGACTGTAGTATCTAATGTAGCAAACAGTTTGTCTTCGGCAAACACATCCGACTTACTAAGTAAGTTCATCAGCGTTGATTTGCCTACATTGGTATATCCCACTAAAGCTACCCGTATGAGTTGGTCCCGGCTTTTGCGTTGGATGGTTTGTTGGCGGTCTATTTCGGCTAATCGTTTTTTCAGTAAAGCGATTTTATCCCGTATCACTCTTCTATCGGTCTCTATTTCCCGCTCACCCGGCCCTCGCATTCCAATCCCACCACGCTGGCGTTCAAGGTGTGTCCACATACGGGTCAGCCGCGGAAGCAGATATTCATACTGAGCTAGTTCAACCTGAACTTTTGCATGAGCTGTGCGAGCCCGACGAGCGAAAATATCTAAAATAAGATTGGTACGGTCTAACACTTTACACTCCAATTCTTTCTCTAAGTTGCGAAGTTGTGTAGCACCTAACTCATCGTCGAACACCACTAAACGTATGTTTTCTGCCCTGATATATTGTACGATCTCTTCCAACTTACCCGAACCTACATAGGTACGTGTGTTTGGAAGATCAAGAGCCTGAACAAAACGTTTCACACTTTGACCGCCGGCAGTCTCTAATAAAAACTCTAATTCATTGAGATATTCTTCCACCTTTTCCATAGATTGAAATTTAGTGACAAGACCAACAATGACAGCTCGTTCAAGTGATGATCCGGTAGAGATATGTTGCATACTACTCACTTTTGCAGCAGATGTAAGTTTTTTTTGTTAGATGAAATAAATCAAGCATATGTATTATTACAACCTCATTCAATTTTTAGTGCTATTTATTTTCCTTCAGGAGTATGAAACAGCAGTAACTTTAGGTTTTTTGTTTTTGTAGCATCAAAAATGTCTGAACCCGATAATTTCCCGTACCTCGTTTATAGTTTTCGAGGCACTTTCTCTTGCTTTTTCGGCTCCTATGCGTGCTACTTTACTGATATAATCATTGTTAGCCGATATTTCTAATATTCGTTCGCGGACAGGGGTAGTGAAAGTAATGACATCTTCGGCTAACTGTTTCTTGAGATCGCCGTAGCGGATAGTACATTGATTGTATAGCCTGTCATAATGATCGACCACTTCTGGTGCTGATACTATTTTCAGTAGGTTGAACAAGTTTTCTATTACTTCGGGTTTTTGCTGATTCATTTGTGTAGGTCCGCTGTCAGTAACAGCTTTCATGATTTTTTTTCGGATCACTTTCGGTTCATCCACCAAAAAGATGGCATTATCTTCACCTTCTGATTTACCCATTTTTCCACTTCCATCTAAACCCGGTACTTTCACCAATGCCTCACCGAAGTTGTATGCCTGAGGGATAGGGAAAAAGTCTTCCTTGTACATTCGGTTGAATCTGCGAGCAAATGTGCGTGTCATCTCTAAATGTTGTTCCTGATCTTTTCCTACAGGTACCTTATGAGCTTTATGGATGAGGATATCGGCAGCCATCAGGCTGGGATAGGTAAGCAGCCCGGCATTGATATTGTCGGGTTGCTTACGGGCTTTTTCTTTAAAAGTAGTTACCCTTTCGAGCTCTCCCAAATAGGCATTCATATTTAAAAACAGGTAAAGCTCTACTGTTTCGGGTAAATCGCTTTGCACATAAAGGGTAGCTTTCTCAGGATCGAGGCCTGAGGCTATATACTCGGCTAACACTTGTTTTACGTTGCCGTGAAGGTCGCCCGGCTTAGGGTGTGTGGTAAGCGAATGATAATCAGCTATAAAGAAGAAACATTGATTTTCTTCCTGCATTCTGACAAAATTCTTTATCGCACCAAAATAATTCCCAAGATGAAGATTGCCGGTAGGCCTGATCCCACTTAATACGATTTCCATACTATGTATTTCTGATTTCAGACAGGTTAAGGGTTACTAGATTATTACTTCATTTTTATTCATGTTTGATCTTAAAGGTCATATAGCCAGTTCATCGTTGTTTTGGTTGAAAAACCGATAATCCAACATATGGTAATTTTTCATGGCTTTGATGGTAAATACTTTTTTGTATTTCCACATCCATCGTGTACGCACCGATATAGGGCCTTTAGTTAGGTATGCAAAGATAAATGGATGCACTGCCAGCGTGATTTGTTTCTCGTTTTGATCCTGTATCAGGTATTTCAGATTGTTTTCAATTTCATCGACAAACAATATGCTGGGTTTTATTTTACCTGTTCCTTCACATACCGGGCAGCTTTCCAATATTTCCACATTCATCTCGGGTCGTACTCGCTGTCGAGTTATCTGTACCAATCCAAATTTGCTTGGTGGCAGTATGGTATGTTTGGCATGGTCGCGTGCCATTTCTTCTTTGAGTTTTTGATATAATTCGCGGCGATGTTTGCTGTCGTGCATATCAATGAAGTCTATTACAATGATTCCGCCCATATCGCGCAGTCGCAGTTGGCGGGCTATTTCGACAGCCGCTTCAAGGTTTACCTCAAGGGCATTTTCTTCCTGACTATTCTCTTTATTGACGCGATGTCCGCTGTTTACGTCTATCACGTGCATGGCTTCGGTGTGTTCGATGATCAGATAAACACCGCTTCTGATACTGACTGTTTTGCCAAATAAGCTTTTGATTTGCTTATCCACTCCAAAGAAATCAAAAATTGGAGTACGTCCTTTGTATAGTTTAACTATATCAGTTTTTTGAGGTGCTATGGTATGGATAAAGCTTTTAATCTCTTCATAAAGATTTGGATCGTTCACATGTACGCTGTTGAATGATTCGTTGAGCAGGTCGCGTAAAATAGCCGAAGTGCGATCGAGTTCGCTCATAATTTTTGCCGGAGGTTTGGCATGTTGCAGCTTTTCTGTCGTTTTCTCCCACTTTTCTATCAGACTGCGCAGGTCGGCATCTAATTCTGCAACTTTTTTATTTTCGGCTACAGTACGGATAATCACTCCGTAGTTGTTTGGCTTAATACTTTGGATAAGCCGTTTCAATCTATTTCTTTCTTCGCTACTGCGAATTTTTTGTGAAACCGATATACGTGATGAAAAGGGTACCAGCACAAGGTATCGTCCGGCAAAAGAAATCTCGGATGAGATACGTGGCCCTTTAGTAGATATCGGTTCTTTGGCTATTTGAACCAGAATTTGTGCTCCACTGGCTAACACCTGAGTTATTTTACCGGTCTTTTCGATATCCGGCTCAGGTCTGAAATTATCCATAGTAATATTTTCAGGCTTTCCACTTATCGAAAGCTTGACATATTTGTTGAGCGACCTGATTTGTGGACCCAGATCAAGATAGTGCAAAAATGCATCTTTCTCATAGCCTACATCAACAAAAGCAGCATTTAAACCGGGCATGATCTTTCGTACTTTGCCCAGATAAATGTCGCCTACAGCGTAATTGTTGTTTGTCTTTTCTTTATGCAGTTCTACTAAAAGCTTGTCTTCAAGCAATACAATATCAACCTCCGAAGCCCGAGAATCAATAATGAGTTCTCTATTAATCTGCATAGATTTTTTTATTTATAATACATTCACAATCAAAGTGTTTTTAGGTTACGGCTGGAGGTAATGCCGTTTATAACGGAATAACACAATGCAGTATGGAAAAAGCATTGTGTTATCCGTGGGTCAGTTTGGTCTGATGTTATTTCCTTTTCTTATGTCTATTCTTTCTTAAGCGTTTTTTGCGCTTATGGGTTGCCATCTTATGTCTCTTCCTTTTTTTTCCACTTGGCATAACTTGATGATTTAATTCTTTGGAAACTGGTTATTTGGTGTTTTCTTTAACCTGATTAACAAAAGATTTGGCAGGCTTGAAAGCTGGGATATTGTGAGCCGGTATGATGATCGTTGTATTCTTGGAAATATTCCTACCGGTTTTTTCAGCTCTCCTTTTGATGATAAAGCTACCAAATCCTCTCAGATACACGTTTTCACCGTTGATCATCGAAGTCTTAACAACCTCCATAAAGGATTCAACAACCGCCTGAACGGCTACTTTCTCTACCCCTGTTTTGCTAGCAATGTCTGCTACGATTTCTGCTTTTGTCATATCTACAAAGTTTAAAAGATTAATACTGTGGTATTTTAATTGATTTGCAAAGGTAAAAACATTTTTCTATCTACCTTTGATTTTTGTGTTTTTTTTAGCCTAAAAGGTTCAAAATAAATATTTTCGCTAATACTATGCATGTTATTACTCGTTTTTTAAGGTTTTGGTACCTTCAAAACAAACGTGATCTCCCATGGAGAAACACGGATGATCCTTATGCAATTTGGATAGCCGAGGTCATCTTCCAGCAAACCCGAATCAATCAGGGGATAAGCTATTATCGGAAATTTATGGAAGCTTTTCCACACATCCAAAGCCTGGCTATGGCTGATGAGCAAAAAGTGTTAAAGCTATGGCAAGGATTAGGATATTATTGCCGTGCTCATAATTTGCTGCATACAGCACGAGAGATTGTAAGCGTCTATCATGGTGTGTTCCCTACAGACTATCAACGCTTGAAGTTGTTGAAAGGCATAGGTCCCTATACAGCAGCCGCTATAGCCTCAATTGCATTCAACCAGCCCTGTGCTGCTGTAGATGGGAATGTGGCACGCGTTATAGCACGCTTATACGGTATTCGCGATCCGATGAATAGTACCAAAGGTAAGAAAAAGATACAAACTATGGCTGAAGCACTGTTGGATAACAATGATCCCGGCCTCCATAACCAGGCAATCATGGAGTTTGGAGCATTGCATTGTGTGCCCCTAAATCCTGATTGCCTCAACTGTGGATTAAAACTTTATTGCGTGGCATTTCAAAATGATCTGGTTGATACGCTACCTGTCAGGGTCAAGCGAAGCAAACCAAAGATCAGGTGGTTTCATTATTTAGTCTGTTGTTACCGCCATAATGAAGCTACACAAGTGCTGCTACAACAACGCCTTGCTGGAGATATATGGAACGGATTGTACGAATTTCCGCTTATCGAAGCTGACACAGAAATGGAATTGACTACACTGGTTGAGCATCCGGTTTTTAAACAGATTATCCAGGATAAGCGATACGTAATAAAAAGAGTATCAGGTCAATACAAGCATCAGCTAAGTCATCAGAAACTATTGGTTCGGTTTTTTCATATCGAATTTGATGAGGGTTGCTATAATTCAAAAGAAAATCATGTATCTTTGATCAATGAAAGCAATTTAAACGACTACCCATTCCCTCGTCTGATTGACCGATACTTGACGGAGATGGGGTTGTCGGGCAAAGGTTACTAACTAAATACACTTGATATTATGGCCGGATTAAACAAAGTTATGCTCATCGGACGATTAGGGAAAGATCCCGAGATCATTACCTTTGACAATGGAGCAAAAAAAATGACTGTGAGCCTTGCCACAAGTGAGCGCTATCGCGATCGCGAAGGAAATTGGCAGGATCAAACCGAATGGCATAATATCGTTGCATGGGGAAACTTAGCAGCTGATATAGCCGAAAAACGCCGCAACTATATTAAAGGTGATATGTTGTTTATAGAAGGAAAGATCAAAACCAGGCAATATACAGATAGCCAGGGAGTAGTAAAATATATCACCGAGATCTTAGCCGAGCGGATGAACCTTATATCCAAAGCAGGCCAATCGGGCTCTGACTACAGAGCAGCCGATAAAAGCGGAACAGCTGATGCGCCGGAAACAATTGGCGGTGCAGATGAATCAGAACAAAGCTTACCGGATCTGATTGACGACGATCTGCCGTTTTAAAGAATAGCCTGATGCGGAAATACACTTTTTTAGGTGTGGATAAGTTGTTGGAAGTGACTTGAGAAAGTGTGTTGGGAAACAAAGCAGTTTCATCAGTTAAAAAACTGGAATTGCTTTACTAACAAAAAATTACAATTTTTTAGACAGTTGTAAAAAGCATGAACAAGAGTTCAATTATTATTGTACTTTTGTAGTGGAATTCTAAACATTTTATTTTGGAAACGCCTGACCCTGACCCTTATGCGAGTTTGGTTTCGAGCTTGCTCACCATAAGTTTCAATGGCTTTGATGCTTCAACAATCATTACTATACTGATAGTATTGTTGCTGTTGGGGCTTTCAGCGTTGATATCTGCCAGTGAAACTGCTTACTTTTCGCTTCGCCCAGCCGACTTAAATTATCTAAAAGAAGAATCCGACGGCATAGGCGAGCATATACTACAGCTACGTAGCAAGCCTCAGATATTATTAGCTACAATACTGATAATAAATAACTTAGTCAATATTTCTATTGTTATATTGACTTCATATATTACCCTGAGCCTGTTTGACTTTAAAGATCATTGGTTAGCTGCATTTTTTATTCAGGTAGTGGGTATCACATCACTCATCTTACTTTTGGGTGAGATATCGCCTAAGATTTATGCCAACAAAATGCCGCTAAAAATAGCCCGGCTAATGGTCAAACCCCTTGCAGTACTGATAGTGGTTTTTAAACCATTGAGCAATCTGTTGGTTTCTTCCACCTCTTTCATCGATAAAAGATTGTCGGGCAAACAGCAATCAATCAATATGAGCGATCTTTCAGCTGCCATCGAAATTACTACCGACGAAACTACTACACCTCAAGAAAAAAAGATGCTGAAAGGAATCGCATCATTTGGTGAAAAAGAAGCCAGAAGCGTCATGAAATCAAGGGTGGATATTACCGCTGTAGATGCCAGGTTGAACTTTGAAAAGCTACTCAATGTCATACTCAATAGCGGGTATTCGCGCATTCCTGTGTACGACGGAAATCTCGATAAAATTTTAGGACTACTTTATATCAAAGATTTGTTGCCCTTTTTAAATCAAAGTGAATTAGATTGGCTGCCAATGATACGACCAGCATTTTTTGTACCTGAAAGCAAAAAAATCAATGACCTTTTACAAGAGTTCAGAGAAAAAAAAATACATCTGGCCATAGTTGTGGATGAATATGGTGGTACTGCCGGTTTAATTACCTTAGAAGATATTATCGAAGAAATAGTAGGAGATATTTCTGATGAGTTTGATAAAGAGTCCGATAATAGTTTCTATAGCAAAACAAGCAGCGATACTTATGTGTTTGAAGGTCGTACTAATTTGGTTGACTTCATCAAAGTACTTGGGTTGGATGATCACTATTTCGAAGATGTGCAAGGTGAATCGGATACCCTGGCCGGCTTGATACTTGAGTTAGAGGGACGCATACCTGAGGCAGGCCTTCAAATCAGATGTAAAGGCTTTTTGTTTGAAGTGTTGGAAGCTGATTCGAGAAGGATAAAACGTATTAAAGTAAGCTTTGACAGTAAAGATGAAAAATAAAATATGGCTACTACTGCTTATCAGTGGTGGATTCTTTTATGCCTGCAATAATGGCGATTATACCCCAAAACCTAAAGGTTATTTCAGGATTGACCTGCCCGAAAAACAATGGGAAGTCTTTGATTCATTAGAGCAGTTTCGCTTTGATTATCCTGATTATGCGGTCGTTTCAGTCGATCAGGCTTCGCATAAAGGAGATACTTGGGTAGATATTTATTATACTCCGTTTAACGCTGTTTTGCATCTGAGCTATAAAGTCATAGCCGGAAATTTTAATACCTATGTCGAAGATACACGTACATTAGCATTGCAACATCTGCCAAAAGCCAATACCATTAATGACAGTGTGTTTTATTTGCCCGATCGGGCTATGGCCGGCATAATGTATCAGATTGGAGGAAAAGGGGTTGCTTCACCTATACAGTTTTATGCCTCTGATTCCACCAGGCATTTCATTCGTGGAGCCTTATATTTCAATTTCCGACCTAACAACGACTCTATCGCACCTGTCATACAATATGTAAAACACGACTTGCTGCATTTTATTCGCTCTATTGAGTGGAAAGAAGAATAAAAAGCAGGCCGGATTTAGTCGACAATTGCTTGGTGTTCTCGGACAAATTCGTATTTTTGTTGTGAAATATTACACACAAGATGACAGATCCTATCATACGTATTGTTATTGCTGATGACCATGAGATATTTCGCAGCGGTCTGAAAATGGTGATTGGCAGATTAGGATATGCCCGTGTGGTAGCAGAAGCTTCAAATGGAATGGAGCTGCTTGAGCTGCTTGAGAATGAAGAGACCGACTTAGTCATAATGGATATTGATATGCCGGTGATGAACGGTATTGAAGCTACAAGCAGGGTGCTCGAAAAATGGCCTGACATCAAGGTCATTGCTTTAACGATGTACAAAGATGATGTGTATATTCAAAGTATGATAGAAGCCGGGGTGAAGGGATTTCTGATCAAAAACATACGAAAGGATATTTTAGACAGAGCTATACAAGCAGTATATCATGGAAAAACTTATTATAGCGAGGAGCTATGGGATTATTTTACTAAAACCATAGCCGGTGAGGATAAGAAAGAACCAGCCATTGATCTGACCAAACGCGAGATGGAAGTTTTAGAACTTTTAGCCGAAGGATTGAATAACAAAGAGGTAGCCAAACGGTTGTTTGTTAGCGAACGAACAGTTGTAGGTCATAAATCGAACCTGATGTCGAAAACAAATACCAAGAATACCGTTTCTCTCCTTGCTTATGCTATTAAAAATCGTTTGATTGAGATCTGACAACCAGCCCAACACTTTTTACTGATTTTTTTATTACCCCTTCCTACTTACGCAGATTTATTTGCGTGAAAGTACTGGTTTTATTTCCTGAAACTATTGATTTTACTATTGTGAAAACAGTAACAATAGACCTGTTTTTATGAGGATATATGCATTAATTTTGTAATACAAAAAATGGAGTTGGTGACTCATAGTATTAATTTAAAAAAACATACCATGAAAAACTTAAAAATATTAGTAGTGGACGATGATCTGGATGTGATCACCGTGTTAGAGCAAATTCTTGAGGCAGAAGGATATGAAGTGATTTCTGCTTTCAACAAGCAGGAAGGCATTGCGTTAGCCTTAGAGCACAAGCCTGATCTTGCTATTTTAGATGTGATGATGACTACTCATTATGAAGGCTTTGAGATGGCCAAAGAGTTTGTTGATAGGCCTGAATTACAAGGCATACCTACCATCATTGAAACATCTATTGAAGTGTTGATGACCACAAAGCCCAGCGTGCAGGCTATGGCTCGTGAGTTTCGTAATGATCCTAATTACAAAGAGTTGCAGGTTATTCTGATACGCGATATAGTTACTGGTAATGCTGGTATTGACTATCGCGCCGAAGACGGGCGCTCTGTGTGGGTACCTGTAAATGGGTTTATCCGTAAGCCTGTTGATAAGGCCCGTCTCTTACCCGAAATAGAAAGAGTACTAGCTAGAAAAGCCGCTGGAGCTGAAATTTAAAACCAAATAAAATAGCTGGCAAGTTGTTGAAGTTGCCAATAACGTAAAAAGAAAACTATGAAAAGTACAGTTCAGGAAATTTTGCAGGAATATCCTCAGGCCCAACGCGACAGCCTGATACCTATTCTACAGCATGTGCAGGAAAAGATCGGATTTTTATCCGAAGAAGCTGTGATAGAAGTAGGTAAACATCTACATATCCCTGCCAGTAAAATCTTTGGTGTAGCCACCTTTTACAATCAATTTCGGTTTAGTCAACCCGGTAAATACCATATACAGGTTTGTCGAGGTACTGCCTGTCATGTATTAGGTTCAGCAACCGTATTGGATGAAATTGAGAAACACTTGAAGATCAAAGCCAATCAAACTACACGCGACAGACTATTCAGCCTTGAAGTGGTAGCATGTATAGGCGCTTGCGGATTAGCTCCTGTGATCAGTATCAACGGAGAGTTTCACGCCAAAGTAACTACCGAATCCATCAAAACTATTTTCGACGACTACAGAAACAGGGAGGATAAACCATGATGAATACAAAATCATTTTTGATACAAGACGTTCTTGAACTCAGTGAAAAGAAAGAGCTGAAACCGGAAACTATTCAACGCCTTAGGGTGATCCGAAATGAAGACAATAAAAATCCGATCATCTTTGTAGGTGCAGGGACATGCGGATTAGGTGCCGGTGCCGGAGATACAATACGCAAGATCAAAGCGTTTGTTGAAGCTCGAAAAATAAAAGCAGAAATAATACCTGTAGGATGCATCGGACTATGCTCCTCTGAACCTATCATGGATGTAAAGCTTCCAGGGAAAAAAAGAATCTCGTTTGAAAAAGTCACCAGCGATAAAGTAGAAGCATTACTTGATAGTGTTTTTGATGAAGAAAGACCCGAACATCCTATACTAGGACAGTTTACTACCGATACAGCACTCGCCGGATGGGACGAGGTACCTGAAATAAGCGATCATCCCTTCTTTAAGCCACAAGTGCGTATAGTACTTGAAAACTGTGGCACCATAAATCCGGTGAGCATAGAAGAATATATCGCAAGAGGCGGTTACAAAGCCTACTTAAACTCTGTGAAGCTGTTTACACAAAATGAATTATGCGATTTTGTTGAAAAGAGTGGCTTGCGCGGACGCGGCGGCGGCGGATTCCCTACAGGAAAAAAATGGAAATTTGCCCTCAATACAGAAGCCGAACAAAAATATCTGATTTGTAATGCCGATGAAGGTGACCCGGGCGCATTTATGGACAGAGCAGTCATTGAAGGCGACCCACATAAGCTAATCGAAGGAATGGCTATTGCTGCCTATGCCATAGGAGCCGACAAAGCATATATATACATTCGGGCCGAATATCCCTTAGCCATCGAAAGACTGACGATAGCTATTAAGCAGGCTACCGAATACGGACTCATTGGAAAAGATATCTTTGGAACAGGGATAAACCTTGATTTTATCATTAAAAAAGGAGCCGGTGCCTTTGTGTGTGGCGAAGAGACAGCACTGATCCATAGTATAGAAGGAAAACGAGGTATGCCCCGTCCACGACCCCCTTTCCCGGCAGTGAATGGTTTGTTTGGTAAACCTACCATTATTAATAATGTGGAAACCTTCTCAAATATACCTGCAATTATTAATAAAGGTGCTAACTGGTTTGCTTCAATGGGAACCAACAGCAGCAAAGGAACCAAAGTATTTGCTCTCTCCGGAAAGATAGCCACAACCGGATTAGTAGAGATACCTATGGGAACTACCATACGCGATATTATCTACAAGATAGCCGGAGGAATAGCTAACGGTAAAAAATTTAAAGCAGTACAAATGGGTGGCCCATCCGGAGGCTGCGTTACTGAAGCTAATCTGGATCTGCCTATTGACTATGAAAACCTGCTTGGAGTAGGGGCTATGATGGGCTCTGGAGGTATGGTCGTCATGGATGAAGATACCTGTATGGTTGATGTAGCCAAGTTCTTCATGGATTTCATACAACGTGAAAGCTGCGGAAAATGTATCCCATGCCGCGAAGGTACCAGACGAATGTTGGAAATATTGGAAAGCATCACCACCAAACCAAAAAGCCGTGAAACACATGAACCGTTTGCACGCTTCAAAGGTGTGATGCAGCTTGAAAGCCTTGGTAAAGTGATAAAAGATACTTCGTTGTGCAGATTAGGACAAACAGCACCTAACCCGATACTTAGCACCTTGCAGTGGTTTAGAGAAGAATACGAAGAACATGTGTTCGATAAAAAATGCCGCGCCGGTGTATGTACAAACCTCAGAGAATACAGTATTGATGTGGATAAATGCACAGGCTGTACTATTTGTGCAAAAAAATGCCCTACACATGCTATTATTGGCGGTCGCAAACAACCTCATTTTATCATTTCTGATAAATGTATCAGTTGCGGAATATGTTTGGAAGTATGTAATTTCGATGCAGTAAAAGTAAGCTAATCAATGCATTACCAAAAACACTATGAATATGAAACTAAAAATAGAAGTTAATAACAACACCTTATTTGCCGAACCGGGTGAAACCATACTCGATGTACTCAACAGGAACGGAATGAGCGTTCCTACACTTTGTCATATGAAAGGGTTTTTACCTACAGGCTCATGCCGTATGTGCGTTGTAGAAGTAGAAGGAAGACGTAATTTAGTTACTGCTTGCTCCGAACCGGTTACCGAAGGAATGAGGATAAAGACTCATTCATCAAGGGTAATAGAATCGCGTAAAACTATAGTTGAACTCTTGCTCTCCAACCATCCCGACGATTGCTTGTATTGCGAAAGAAATGGTAGTTGTGAACTGCAAAAACTATCGGAAGACCTTAATGTACGCGAACGCAGAATCAGTGGAACAAAAAATAAACTGAACTTAGACGTGTCAAGCCCAAGCATAGTGCGTGATCCGGAGAAATGTATTCTATGTGGACGTTGTGTCAGAGTGTGTGAAGAGATTGAAGCCGTATCAGCTATTGAATTTGTTGGAAGAGGCAGCAAAACATTTATTGGTACTCCTTTCCATCATGGGCTGAACTTATCCACATGCGTCAACTGCGGACAGTGTATCATGGTATGTCCTACAGGAGCATTGAAAGAAAAGCCACATATAGCTGAGATACGCGATAATTTATGTAATCCTAACAAGGTAGTCATCGTACAACATGCACCATCCATCTCAGTCTCATTAGCTGAAGAGTTTGGGTTTAAGCCAGGCCAGAATATAGTAGGCCTTATGCATGCTGCCCTACGCAGGATAGGATTTGACTATGTGTTTGATACTAGCTTCTCAGCCGATCTCACTATTATGGAAGAAGCCAGTGAGTTGATTCAACGGGTAACTACAGGTGGAACATTGCCAATGATCACCAGCTGCTGCCCGGGTTGGATCAAGTATGCGGAAGAATTTGCCCATGACTTTCTTCCGAACCTGTCAACATGTAAATCACCACAGCAGATGATGGGTGCAATAGTGAAAAACTATTTTGCCGAGAAAGAAGATATTGCACCGGAAAATATCTATTCGGTTTCTATCATGCCTTGTACGGCTAAAAAGTTTGAACAGCAGCGTGAAGAAATGACACATAATGGTATTTCTGATGTCGATGCAGTGCTGACAACCCGCGAATTGGCCCGGATGATAAGATTATATGGTATTGATATACATAGCCTTGAGCCCGAATTGGCTGATTCACCCTTAGGGACACGCTCTTCTGCTGGTAAAATATTCGGTAGCTCAGGCGGTGTGATGGAAGCAGCCATACGGTCGGCCTACTACTTCATTACCGGAAAAGAATTGGTAAGATTTCAGGTTAAAGATGTGCGTGGACTTGAAGGGAGAAAAGAGGCACGCGTACAAATAGGCGATTTAGATGTAGGAGTAGCCGTTGTGAGTGGATTGAAAAATGCATCCTTATTGCTTGACGAACTACGTAATGGCCGCAATGATCTGCATTTTATTGAGATCATGGCTTGTCCGGGTGGATGCATAAACGGTGGAGGACAACCTATAGGTACCACTATAGAAAAAGTGCGGGCACGCATGGTTACCTTATATGATATAGATGAAAAGGATGCGATTAAGGTATCTCATAAAAACCCGTATATCATTGAGCTGTACGACCGATATCTTGGCAAACCGCTTAGCCAGCGAAGCCACGATTTGTTGCACACTCATTATCAAAAACGTGAGGTATATTAAGCTCTAACAGCTAAATCAAGGATAGATAAAAGCTCGTTCAACCGGTTTAAACTTATGGCACATAATAGCAAACATAAACAGCTTGTCTTCACGATCAAAGATCGTTGCCGGGTATGCTATACTTGTGTCAGAGAATGCCCGGTCAAGGCGATTCGGATCGTTGGCGGACAAGCTATAGTGATAAGCGAACGCTGCATAGGCTGTGGCAATTGTGTGCGAGTATGCAGTCAAGGTGCCAAGGTATATCTTCAACTCAAAGAAGAGGTGATGGAGTTGTTGCAGAGTGGTAAACCAACGGCAGCTTGTATAGCACCGAGCTTCCCAGCCGAGTTTATCGAATTGGATGACCATAGACAATTGGTTGGAATGGTGCATGCGCTTGGATTCGATATGATCACCGAAGTTGGTTTTGGAGCTGATATGGTGTCAGTAGCCTATCGCAAAAATTTTCAAGCAATGAAAAGCTCGGCTACTATAACCTCCGATTGTCCGGCCATAGTGTATTATGTCGAGCATTATCATCCTGACCTTGTCCCATATTTAGCCCCTTTTGTGTCGCCTATGGTAGCCCTTTCGAGATACCTTAAACATAAATATGGCGATGATTTGCAAGTGGTATTTATTGGGCCATGTATAGCTAAGAAAGCTGAAACAGACGATATTGACCTTGTCATCACCTTTACCGAGCTTAGAGATTTGTTTGAATTGCAGGGAATCACAGCTGATAACACCCTTGCCCGAGAGTTTGATCCACCCTATTCGGGCAAAGGTGCAGCCTTTTCAATCAGTCATGGACTACTGCAAAATATGGATGTAGAGCATGACTTGACAAGCGGTGATGTGATAGTAGCCGAAGGCAGGGAAAACTTTAAAGATGCGGTACACGAATTTGCTCAAGGCAAGCTGAATGTACGCCATCTTGAATTGCTGTGTTGCGAAGGATGCATTACAGGGCCTGGCATGTCGATTGAAAGTAGTAAATACCTCAGAAGATCATGCGTGTCGAGCTATGTAGCAAAAAAAATGGAGAACTTAGATAGTGAGTTATGGCAACAGCAGATGAGAGAGGCCGAAGGAATAGATTTGTCAAACAGCTTTGAACCTCTTGATCGCCGGCTTGAGCGACCTTCTACCGAAAAAATATCCGAAGTGCTGATCAAAATGGGTAAAACAGAACCTGCTGATTACCTTAACTGCGGCGCTTGCGGCTACGATACATGTATTGAACATGCCATCGCAATAGTGCAAGGGTTAGCCGAGAACGAAATGTGCCTGCCCTTTTCGATAGAAAAGCTACATCAGTCTATAGAAAAGCTTAACTCAACGAATTATGAGCTGGCTACCGCACGGGAAGCATTGAAACAATCGGAAAAGTTAGCCCATATGGGACAACTCTCAGCCGGAATAGCTCACGAACTGAATAATCCTCTTGGAGTGATCACTATGTTCAGTAATATATTATTGGATGAAGCCAAAGACCCGGCTATACGATCTGATCTGGAACTGATTACTGAGCAGGCCGACAGATGCCGGAAAATTGTAGGAGGATTACTGAACTTTGCAAGAAAAAATCAAGTTCGACATACAGAGATAAACCTGAAAAAATTTGTCGCACGAAGCTTGCAATCACTCGTTATACCTAATAATATTAGTATTGACCTTCAAACCGATATGGAAGACCCCTATGTGTATATGGATCATGACCAAATGATGCAGGTGTTTACCAATCTGGAAAAAAATGCAGTAGAAGCCATGCCGAATGGTGGAATACTTACAGTTGTACTTAAAGAAAAAAAAGATGAAATTGAAATACTGATCCAGGATGAAGGATACGGTATATCGGAAGAAGATATGGAAAAAATCTTTACCCCATTTTTTACTACCAAAGAACTTGGCAAAGGAACCGGTTTAGGACTGCCCTTATGCTATGGAATAGTAAAAATGCATCACGGTAAAATACATGTCCAATCCAATAATAATCCAGAGAAAGGACCAACCGGAACTAGTTTTGTGATCAGTATTCCAAGAGTACCAAAATAATTAATGAAATACCGATAAAGATTTTTTAAGAGATGAACGACGAAAAAAAACTTATCTTGTTAGTTGACGATGATGTTGACTATTTATTCCAGTTAGAAACTATGGTTAAGAACTTAGGTTTCAATGTTATGACTGCCGAAAGCCAGATGGAAGCTGAAAAGGTTTTAGAAACCACAAAGCCCGATCTGTCTATAATCGACCTGATGATGGAACAAGAAGACAGTGGATTTATTTTGGCCTATAGAGCCCGGAAAAAATATCCCGATATGCCAATCATCATCGCTTCAGCAGCAACAGCCGAAACCGGCTACAACTTCGACCTATATACTGATAACAACAAAAACTGGATCAAGGCCGATTTGTATCTCGAAAAAGGTATTCGAAGCGATCAGTTGCATAGGGAAATAAATAAACTACTGAAAATTTAGTATTGGTCAGCATAGGGCAGTTACTAACATGCTGCCCTATGTATAAAATCCCGAACGTAACTACAAAAAAGCATCAGAAAATATCGGTTATGGTCATACATTTAACACAAAAAAAATATGGCTACATTACATATACTCGTTGTAGATGACGAACCAGGGATCAGAGCCGGAATAAACCGTATTCTGCATAACTATATCGTAAGCTATCCATTTATGGATGAGGATATTGACTTCAACCTTATTGATGCTGCAACAGGTGAAGAAGCTATAGATATCCTCAATACAGCTCCTATAGACATAGTGCTGTTAGACAACAAACTGCCGGGCATGGATGGCATAGAAGTGTTGGAATACATCAATCAGCAACAGTTCGATCTGGCTGTAATGATGATCACAAGCTATGCCTCACTTGATCTGGCATTGGATGCAACCAAAAGCGGCGCATATAATTTTATGCCGAAACCTTTTACATCACAAGAGTTGCGCTCCAATATAGATAATGTGTCAAAACACCTCTTCCTCAAACGGATGACCCGCAAAATGCAGGCTGAAGGAAAACAAATACGCTTTCAGTTCCTGTCAGTACTCTCACACGAACTAAAATCACCTATCAATGCCATTGAAGGATATCTGAAAATGATGCAGGAAAGACAAATGGGCGACCTGATAAATGATTATGATCGTATGATAGACCGCTCGTTAGCACGTCTTAACGGCATGCGAAACCTGATTATGGATCTGCTTGACCTGACCAAGATGGAATCAGGTAAAAAAGAACGAAAACTTCGGGAGATCAACCTGCAAACCATCGCTCAAACAGCTATGGATACTATGGAACCATATTCCATCCAAAAAAACGTTACTATGAAACTCCATACAGATGGAAACACTTATCTGCTGGCGGATGCCGATGAAATGGAGATCATTTTCAATAATCTGGTGTCGAACGCAGTAAAATACAATAAGGAAAACGGATTAGTTGATATTTACCTGAAAGACAAAAATAATTCATTGGAAATCACCATATCCGATACCGGAATAGGAATGAGCCAGCAGGATGTGGAACTCATTTTTAAAGATTTTGTCCGTATTAAAAACAGTAAAACCAAGGCAATAACAGGAAGTGGATTAGGCTTATCAATTACAAAAAAAATGATTGATCAATACAATGGAACCATTGATGTACAAAGTCAATTAGATGTAGGCACAAGTTTCGTTGTATCTTTGCCACGCCATTAAACATCAGGTTAAGCAATGAGCTATATCCATAAAAATATGAGGCTATTCAGGTAATAAAGAACTTAAATCCAGATTAAAATTTAAACTCTATAATTCAATGAAATTTACACCCGAAACATATAAGATTCCCGACGTCTCTATGCAGCCATTTATTGACGATCAGGAGATATGGGACTTTCTCAACCAAGCCCGGCCTGATTTAGAGCTGGTAAAAGCTGTTGTAGATAAGTCGTTAAATAAAAATCGGTTGAACTTAGCCGAAACGGCCATACTGCTTAAAGCCGATCAACCTGAAATGATAGAGTTGATTAAAGAAGGGGCACGAACCCTGAAAGAAAGAGTATATGGCAAACGAATCGTGCTCTTTGCTCCGTTGTATGTAGGTAATTATTGCTCTAACAACTGCCGCTATTGCGGATTTAAAGCTTCCAACAAAGATGCCATACGCAAAACACTTAGCCGTGATGAGTTGATAGTCAATGTACAAGCTCTTGAGGAACATGGGCAAAAACGACTGATATTGGTTTATGGCGAACATCGTACTTATTCAGCCGAGTATATTGCTGAAACAGTGCGTGAAGTATATAAGGTAAAAAAAGGACCTGGCGAGATACGTCGGGTCAATATCAACGCTGCCCCTTTTGACATTGAAGGATTTAAGACAGTGCACAAAGCTGGTATTGGGACATACCAGATATTTCAGGAGACTTATCACCATCCTACTTATGCCGTTTGCCATCCGTCAGGAAAAAAAGCCGATTATAATTATCGTCTCACAGCTCTTGACCGGGCTATGGAAGCCGGTATAGATGATGTGGGTATAGGTGCTTTGTTTGGGTTGTATGACTGGCGTTTTGAAGTGTTGGCACTAGTTAGGCATGTCAATCACCTGGAGGCTTGTTATAATGTTGGGCCGCATACCATCTCATTTCCCCGTATTCAGGATGCCTTAGAGTATGATCTCGACGATCAGTATGAGGTAAGCGATGAAGAATTTACACGTTTGGTGGCTATACTGCGTTTGGCAGTACCCTATACCGGCCTGATACTCACAGCAAGAGAGCCAGAGTATATCCGTCGTGAAGTATTAGCTTTTGGATGTTCGCAAATTGATGCAGGAACTAAGCTCGAAATAGGTGCGTATGCCGAAGACCCATCAGTAGATCAGAATTTAACTAAAGAACAGTTCAAGATAAATGATGATCGAACACTTAATGAAGTAATAGACGAACTGATAGACCACGACTATATCCCTTCATTTTGTACTGCATGTTATCGCAAAGGACGCACAGGTCAACACTTCATGGAGTTCAGTGTTCCAGGGTTTATTAAAAGATTCTGTACCCCAAATGCGTTGTTGACTCTGGCTGAATATATCATGGATTATGCTGCTGAGTCAACAGCCGACAAAGGCTGGAAATTGATTGAAAGATCGGTAGCCGAGATAGAAGACCCGCGCTATGAAAAACTTGTTTTAGAGCGCATCGAACGAATCAAACAAGGCGAGCGCGACCTTTATTTTTAACCCCGGATGTAGGTAGTCCGGCTTTTACGCATAGAAAGATGGCTAAAGGAAAAGACCTGAAACCTCATATCGGAATTTTTGGCCGGCGAAACAGCGGGAAAAGCTCTATCATCAACCTGATGGTTGATCAGGAAGTAGCTATAGTTTCGTCCGAACCGGGTACTACTACTGATCCGGTGAAGAAATCAATGGAAATTACAGGAATAGGTCCCGCTGTGATAGTGGATACAGCTGGTATAGACGATCAAGGTAAGCTAGGAGAAAAACGCATACAAAAAACCTTTAATGTCCTGAAAATTATTGATTGTGCAATCCTTGTGATAAGCTACAACCAGTTCGGTTCGTACGAAAAAAACCTGATTGACCGCTTCACTGAGTTCGAGCTGCCGTATATCATAGTACATAATAAATCCGATTTGGAACCTGTATCTGATGCTACTCTGAAATCAATCAGCGAGAATAGTGATGTGGAAGTAGTTGATTTCACTACCATACATAACACACTGCTGCCTTTGCTTATAGCAGCACTGAAACGCATAATCCCTGAAACTGTCTGGCAAAAACCTTCATTATTAGCTGGTCTGATCGACAAAGGAGATTTGGTACTGCTTGTTACGCCTATAGATGAAGCAGCACCTCAGGGACGGATGATACTACCGCAAGTGATGACTATACGGGATGTGTTAGACAATGAGGCTATCTGTGTGGTACTTAAAGAAACCCATTTGGAACACTATTTTAACAACCAGATGCCAAAGCCTACATTAGTGATCACCGATAGTCAAGTGTTTGACTTTGTGAACAAGATCATCCCGCCTGATATGCCACTGACCAGTTTCAGCATAATGTTTGCACGCATGAAAGGCGATTTTGAACAATATTTGGCTGGCACTCCCAAACTTTCTACTCTTAGTGACGGAGATAAAGTACTTATATTGGAATCCTGTACGCATCAGGTAAGTTGCGAAGATATTGGCAGGCAAAAGCTCCCGCAATGGATCAGAGAATTTACCGGGAAAGACATCAGTTTTGATGTAGTACCCGGGTTGAATGATATTCCGCAGCTGACGCAGTATCAAATGGTCATCCAATGCGGGGGTTGTGTTGTTACGCGCAGACAATTGCTCAACCGGTTAAAACCTGCTGTGGATGCACAGATAGCTGTAAGCAATTATGGGTTGGCCATTGCCTATATAAATAGTATTTTTGATCGAGTTACCGCACCTTTTCGTCTTAACAAATGAATGAAATAAATCTTTTACTCAATAAGAGCAGCTATACTAAAGATGATCTGATCAAACTGTTATCCTGTAGTCCGGGAACAGAGACCGAGCTGATATTACAAAAAGCATTGGAAGTTAAGGCAAACACTGTTGGTCGTAAAGTGTATCTAAGGGGCTTGATCGAGTTGTCCAACGTGTGTAGTAATAATTGCTATTACTGTGGTATCAGGGCTGCCAACAAATCGGTTGAACGGTACACTCTAACGGATGAAGAGGTGATGCATTGCGCCATTTTTGCATGGAGGCAAGGATTTGGGTCATTAGTCATCCAAACCGGCGAACAGCGTGGGCCAAGATTTACTGCATATATTGAAAGGCTACTACGAAAAATACACGAACAAACCAATCATGAGCTTAGTATTACCCTTTCTTGCGGTGAACAAAGTTTAGAAGTGTATAAACGATGGAGATCAGCCGGCGCACACAGATATTTGTTTCGAATTGAAACCACTAACAAAGAATTGTATTATAAGATACATCCTCATAACCGGCGTCATTCATTTGAAAATCGCTTGCAAGCTTTGCGCTATTTGCGTGAAGCCGGTTATCAGGTAGGTACAGGAGTTATGATCGGGTTGCCCGGTCAAAGCCTGAGTGATCTGGCCGACGACCTGATGTTTTTCCGTTCGATAGATATAGATATGGTTGGGATGGGACCTTATATTGAACATGAAGAGACACCGCTGTTTGCATATGCTCATCAGCTCTGGCCTGTCGAAGAACGTTTCAGGATGGGGCTGCTGATGATTGCCTTGTTACGTATCACCATGCCGTATATAAATATTGCTGCTTCAACAGCACTTGAGACATTGGATATATACGGAAGACAAAAAGGTATTTTAGCAGGGGCAAACGTGGTGATGCCTAATCTGACTCCCGTACAAAACCGTAAGCAGTATCAATTGTATCATAACAAACCTAATTTAGATAAGGATGCCACACTTAGTACGGTGAGTCTCAGCGCTATCATAAAGGAAATAGGCGAAACGATCTGCTTGTTCAAGCCGGGCGATTCACAACATTTTCTAAATCGTACCCAAATAGACCCTATTCAACAGTAACCGATTTGGATAAATTGCGTGGCTGATCAACATTACATCCTCTCAGAACGGCTATATGATAGGCTAACAATTGTAGTGGTATAGTAGTCAACAGCGGTGATAGTACTTCCTCGGTATCAGGCACTTCGATAACATAGTCAGCTAATTTATACACTTCAGTATCGCCTTCATTTACTATGGCTATGATTCTTCCTTTTCTTGCTTTTACTTCTTGAATATTGCTCAATATTTTTTCATAAGTACCTTTGTTGGTAGCTAAGATAACTACTGGCATGTCCTTGTCAATTAATGCGATAGGACCGTGTTTGATTTCGGCTGCCGGATATCCTTCGGCATGTATATACGATATTTCTTTAAGTTTGAGAGCGCCTTCAAGGGCGACGGGGAAATTATATCCTCTGCCTAAATACAGGAAATTACGGGAGTCTTTAAATTCAGTAGCTATGGTAATGGTTTGTTCACTTTTTTGTAGTGTTTTCTCTACTTTATCTGGTATGATCGAAAGCTCGGTAATAATTTCCATCAAGCGCATCTTTGTAAGTGTTCCTTTCAGTTGAGCCATTCGGAGTGCCATCAGGATTAAAATAACTACCTGAGCGGTGAATGCTTTAGTGGATGCAATCCCGATTTCAGGGCCAGCATGTGTGTAGCTTCCGGCATGCGACATGCGGGCTATTGACGAGCCAACTACATTACAGATACCAAGTATCGTAGCTCCTTTTTTCTTAGCTAACTCCATTGCAGCTATTGTATCAGCCGTTTCACCTGATTGTGAAATAGCAATGATCACATCGTTTTCGGTGATAATAGGGTTGCGGTAGCGAAATTCAGATGCATATTCCACTTCAACCGGGATACGGGCAATGTCTTCAAAGAGATATTCACCCACTAAGCAGGCATGCCATGAGGTGCCACATCCCATCATAATGATCCGGCTTGCGTTTAGTATCTTTTGTTCATACTGGAGTATGCCTCCCAGACTGACTACCCCTAACTCAGGATGGAGCCGACCACGCATGCTGTCGTGGATAGAGTTAGGCTGTTCAAAAATCTCCTTAAGCATAAAATGCTCATAACCACCTTTTTCAAGTACGCTTAAATTTGCTTCCAGGGTTTCCATATAAGGAGTTTTTTCCTGATTGCGAATCGTTCGTAAGATCAGATCGTGGTTTAACCTGATGCAGGCTACCTCTTCGTCATCTAAATACACTACATTTTTAGTGTATCCTATAATAGAAGTTGGATCGGAAGCAATAAAATATTCTCCGTTAGCTACTCCTATAAGCAGAGAGCCCCCTTTGCGGGCAGCAATCAAGCAATCGGGATCCTCCTCCGACATAACCACTATAGCATAAGCACCTACTACCTGATTTAATGCAATGCGCACTGCATCAAACAGATCGACAAACTCATTCTTTTGAATGTCTTCTATCAGATTGACCAATACCTCTGTGTCGGTATCGGAACGAAATGTATAGCCACGTGACTGTAGCTCGGCACGAAGAGAAGCATAGTTCTCAATGATCCCATTGTGGATAAGGGCAATATTTTTGGAATGCGACAAATGTGGATGAGCATTTTCGGTATTAGGCTCGCCATGTGTTGCCCAACGAATATGACCTATACCAATATGACCTTTCAGATCCTCACCCTGAGCCATAGCTTCAAGTTCAGATATCTTTCCTTTGGTTTTAAGTATTTTAAGCCTGTCGTTCTTTATGGCAATTCCTGTGCTGTCGTATCCACGGAATTCTAACCTTTTAAGTCCGGTCATCAGGATTGGATAGGCTTCCTGATGACCTATATATGCAATAATTGCGCTCATAAAGCAATGTGAGTTGGTGAGTGTTTAAAATCGAAGCAAAAATAATTGAATTTTATTTGATCAATTATTTACCAAGGTGTAATTTATTACCAATTTTAATTTTGTGGTAGAATCTCCTATAGGGTTTGTTCCATTGATAACTATTCGGTTAGGCCGTGAAGCAGCACCTAAGACCGAAAGTTGCAGTCCAAAGTTTTCTGAACTTTTTCGTTGATTAACAGCTTCTTGCATATAACGGGTGATGTGAAACTGGTATTGATTTGTACGGGGGATATATTCTCCACCGAAATATTCAGTGCCATAGCCCTGATCTTCTAGGATTTGATATTTTTCATCTTTGAGCATTTGCACTAACGATAACTTGATAGGTGCCAGAAAAGTTGCAGTGTCCTGATGTAGCCCTGTAAAGATCAGTTTTGCATCATTAATGATGATATGATCATTTGTGGTGGCCTCAAACAGAGGCAGGTCAGGAAATTTCAGCCTTACTTTTACACCTCCGCCACCTTGTAGGTACAGCTTCTGACTGCCAGATAATGTATCATTTCCCAACACTTGTGCGATGAATTCCGGATCGGCATTTTGATAGCCAAAGTGGTTGAACACATTAAATCCGGCATTGACGGAAGAGATCGTATAATCGTATTGCAAAGAATCTTTTTCAGAGTTTTTATAGTAAATGATCAACCGCGACAGGTTTACAGGAAGGTTGAACATAGAAATAGCACCTCCATTAGTTACTGGGTCGGCAGTGAGATACAGCCCTTTGAAAAAGTTTTTAAAAGCAGTATCTGACAGCATATTGTCGGCAGTGGCAGTAAGCAGTTTATTCCCTAATTCGGTACTAAGTGCATCTAAGCGGACCTGTAGCATTGGTGCTACTGTATCTTTGAGTAAATGCACCTTTGAGTTCGGCTTAGGTTTAAAGCTGAAGTTGGCTAATTCGGTATTGCTTGCTGTCAGTATTCGGTTTGAATAATAGGCTGAATCGTAAAAGATATTTTCTTCTAACTCGTACACTCTAATAGTTTGGAATGTGTTTGTGTCGCCGTAGTATCCACTGTATGCCATTTGCAGTACTAAAGAATCCAATTGTGGGTTACTGCCAAAATCAGGGTTACGGGTTGAAAGGCTGAACTGTGTGTAAAAGCCTGCTACAGTAGTTCCAAAAACCGGGTCGTATATGCTGCCCAATAGGAAATTCTCCGGCTTGTCTGTTCGTATTGAATCTTCTAAAAGGCTATATGCTGTGATAGTCAGGCTATCGGTATATTTGAGTTTGATCAGATCGGTATCGGGTTGTATAGTATCACCTATTAGACCTGGTTTTTTGGTGCAGGCCTGAAAGAACAGACCTGCGATCAACAGACAGCAGAGTATCCCTACTCTATGCTTGTCTTTCCTGATGAAGCTTGGCATATGTGGTATTAACGACTTTTTTCTAATAAGCTGTCATAAAATTCATTATACGCTTCAATATACTCTTCTGCCGGATGATATAGGATAGGTTTTTTCGTTTCCTTCGCATATTCAACAAGTTGCGGATTCATTTTCTCGCTGGCTATAATCAGGGCATCCGAATAGTCTATTGCAGCTTTAGTCAGGTTAACGTAGTTTGGCTCTTTATAGTATTTAAGATCTTTGGCAGTGATGCCTGGGAGTTTGATTTTTTTGTCGAAACCGGTTCTGAAGCTTTCTTTAAAGTCGTCATCGTACAGAGAGTAAATAATTTTTGATTCGGTGAATAGGGGGTTATCTTTGAAAGCTCTTTTAATATAAAGGGGTACTAAAGCCGACATCCATCCGTGGCAGTGAACTATATCAGGCCCCCAGCCAAGCTTCTTGACGGTTTCTATTACTCCGCGTGAGAAGAAAATGCTACGCTCGTCATTGTCTTCAAAAAATTTACCCGATTTATCTTTGATAGTGAATTTGCGATGAAAAAAGTCTTCATTATCAATAAAATATACTTGCATGCGTGCCTGTTGAATTGAAGCTACCTTGATGATCATAGGATGATCCATATCATTGATGATCAGATTCATGCCCGAGAGACGTATCACTTCATGTAACTGATTGCGCCGCTCGTTAATATTGCCAAAACGTGGCATAAATGTGCGTATTTCCTTCCCTTTTTCTTGTGTTCCTTGTGGCAGATACCGCCCTATCTTGCTCATATGGGTCTCCTTCAGATACGGAGCTATTGCCTGAGCAACATAGAGTACCTTTACTTTTTCCATTGTGATTTGACGTTGATGAATAATTGTGAATAGAATGCAAAGGTAATATAAAAAAAACGTTTTAACAACGACAGTTTGTTTATCAGTTCCGATCTATCCTTTGGCAATTGATAGAACTTCAACCTGTAATATCAGGATAAACAAGGCAGGACAATACCCGACAAATAGTTAGTAAGATGCTGAATAATAATATTTTAAATATCTTATCTTCTAACAAATAAAGCTTTGATGATATCCATAGCTATTGCTGGATTTTCTTTTAATCGGCGAGTGGAATACGCAAACCATTGCTCTCCAAACGGAACATACACACGCATGCGATGTCCTTTTTCTACTATAGATTTTCTAAGCTGTGGAGTAACGCCGTAAAGCATTTGAAACTCATACTTGTCGGGCGATACCTCATACTTTTCAATGAGTTTATAAGACTCGTCAACTAAATTTTTGTCATGTGTGGCAATAGCAGGATAAATACCATGCTGAAACATCAAATCCAAGTCGTCTATAAAATGATCATTTATTTCCTGATATTTCTTATAGGCAATAGATTCGGGTTCAATATAAATGCCTTTACACAAACGGTAGTTGACAGGCGTTTCAGGGGTATGCAGGTCAAGCATATTTACTATATCAGTGTGGGTGCGCTTCAGATATGCCTGTAAAACCAACCCTACATTAGTAGAAAACTCTGCTTTAAGCTTCCTGAAAAGTTCAATTTCTAAATCCACGCATTGCGAGTCTTCCATATCAATACGGACGAAATTATTGTGTAAGGCGGCTTTTGCTACGATCTCACGTATGTGAGCATAACAAATGTCTTTGTCTATCAATAAACCAAACATAGTAGGCTTGAGCGAATAATTACCGTTGACACCATTTTTTTCTATGTTTTCTATGATGCCAAGATACTGGTTCTTGTTGTCTTCAGCTTGGCTTAGATCGGTAATAAACTCGCCAAGCAAATCAATAGTAACCAATATCCCTTCCTCGTTGAACTTTTTGCTCACTGCAATTGCATCCTGTATTGTTTTTCCGGCTATATAGCGCTTTGAGAATATCCATACAAACTTTTTGGGCATATAAGGCAGCATGCCAGCAATGATTTTATTGAACCACATCATAATAGTAACCGGTTTTAGATGATACATTATTTTATACCTGCGAAATTAGCAAAAGCATTAATGGTGTTAAAGAATTAACAGAAAATTTTTTTTATAGGCCGTAATGAATCAGTTTTAGGCTAAAGATAGTTTAATCAAACCAATTTCTTAGCTTGAAATATCGCATCAAGTGTATATGATTCAATAGCGTTTTAGGTCGTTTTGTTGCTTGGCGAAGCTGTTTTTTGATGTTTCATTTTGGTTTAAACAAAATGTCTATTACTTTTACATCATATTTTGTAGCGGAACAGTTGGTTTATGGATAAAGAATCTACCTGCCAAATTTTTTTCAGGCTTAGGCTGTTTTTTATACTTATTTGTTTATCAGGCATATCCAATTATATGTATTCTGCTTCGACGCAGTATGGATTTCTTGGGCCTGATCAGACGATATGTAGTGGCGATACCATAGTATTGCATACACCTCAGGCATTTAGTTATTTGTGGAGTACAGGGGAAAGAACTCGCAGCATACAAGTCAGCCCGGTGGAGACAACAATTTATTGGGCCGAAATAACTAATTTGCAAGGGCAAATTGAACGAGATACTCTTGTAGTATCGGTGCTGCCCACACCTGTTATAGAGATCCATCCGTCAGATACAACTTTATTGCCGGGTGAAGCAATACTGCTCAGAGCAAATGGAGGCATGTCCTATTTATGGTCAACCGGAGAGACAGACAATAAACTCTTTGTCGAGCCTGTGTTACCACAACATGTTTATTCAGTTATTGGAACAGCTGAAAACGGTTGCTCGGCTACAGCCGAAGCTGTAGTACGACTTACCTATACTACTATCCCTGCCTTTACCCATTCCAAAGTTTGTTTTGGTGATACCACTCAGCTAACAGCCGACATTCGTACAAACGATACCATAGTATCCATCTCATGGGATCTGAATGGTGATCTTACGTTTGATGATGCCGTTGGTGAATTTGCTTCCTATGCGTTACCAGCGCTTGGTGAGCATCTGATAGGGATCAAAGTGGTTACTAAATATAGTGAAACACCCCATATTACCTATTTACCTGTTATGGCAGGCACTTTGCCTATAGTCGATTTTGATTTTGGCAATGCCTGTATTGGTAGTCAGGTGGAGTTTATTGACCGGTCGAAAACCGATATAGGTACTACAGACTCCCGAATATGGGATTTTGGCAATGGCGATACTTCAACTCTGATAAACCCAGGATCGATCTATTCGAGCAGTGGCAGATATACAGTTCAGCTGAATGTGATTACAGATTATGGTTGTAAAGCTGAGAAAACAAAGCAGATCACTGTTCAACCTAATCCCGAAGTACGGCTGACCTTTGAGGATGGGACTCCCTTTCAAACACAAAAGCCCTATTCGATGTACCGGTATGATGAACTGCGTTTGATAGCTGCCGGAAATTATGACAGCGTGTTTTGGAATGATAGGATCAAGAATAAACAGATCACTTTACAGCAAGGTGGGAAACATACGGTTCGTGTGTATAAAAATGGATGTGCTGGTAGTGAGGTGTTTTATATCGATAAAAGTGAATTGGCTTATAATCCTGATTTTGAGATACAGAATATTTTAACCCCTAATGGGGACGGGTATAACGATACCTGGAAGATTAGTATTTTGGATGGCATACAGCCTGCTAAGGTAACTATATACACCCGGGCCGGCCTGCAAGTTTTTGAAGCATCCGACTATCAAAACGACTGGAGCGGAATGTACAACAACAACCCACTCCCGGCCGGTTCGTATTTTTATGTGATAGAAGGTGCCCATGGAGAGTTGATAAAAGGAGTTATAACCCTTATACGATGATGAAAAAAGCGTTTTATCTGTTGGTTGGAGTATTATGTGCCTTTTCGATACGTACGATCTATGCACAGCAAGAGCCTGTTACGAATCATTATCTGTACAATACCTACAGCCTGAGCCCTGCTTTTGCCGGAACATCGTCAAAAGGCGATCTGTTTATTAACTATCGCAAAGAAGGGTTGCATACCCCACCACCCGAAACCTATAGAGCTAATGCGTTTTTTCCAGTAGTCAGAAATATGTTCATAGGTGCCGAAGTATATAAAGATCAGATAGATATTTTCGAACAATTTAAAGCGACATTGAGTTATACCTATCGCTTGCAGATGGCAAGCCAGCAGTTTTTACATTTTGGAATCTGGGGGTATATGGTTCAAAACACTTATGATCTGACTAAGATTATTGGAGATATTGATGATCCTTTACTTCTCAACCTGACACAAAGCCCTCAACTTGGATACAATACCGGCTTCAGTTTGTTGTATATCAATCGTGATCTACAGATAGGCTTTGGAATTCCTACTTTGATCCCCACCGATTCGGTGCTTCGAACCAATCAGGAAACACCCAGCTTTAATCAGACGTATTTATTTCATGCATCGAACCTGTATGATCTGAGCAGCAGTATTCAGTTGATGCCCATGATTGTTGTACAGCGTACTACAAACCAGCCCACTATGATAGATGTTTCTGCCAGTCTTATTTTTGGTGAGAAATTTTGGCTCACCGGGATGTATCGGACTAGCAAAACCATGGTTTTGGGTGTAGGAGGTGAGTTGTTCAACACTTTAAATCTGTACTATACCTATGATATTGGAATAGGTGGTTTGCAACACCGATCAGGCGGAACCCATGAAATCACCTTGGGATTCAAGTTCGGGAAAAAACAAATGGATGATGTCAGGGAATACAAAAGACCGTCGCAGGATAAACAAAAGCCAATAAAGCCGAAAACACAAAAACAAAAGAATAAACGCTATATGTTACATGATTATCAGCAATTATACGAACAAAAATATAGGAGGAACTAAGGTATGAAAAAAGAATACTCACCCATGCGGTTGCTTTTATGTCTATTGTTCCTCTTATTCACAGGATACGAGGCTTTGGCACAATCCGCCAATTTCCAGGCTGATGTGATGAATACCTGCGTTGGTCAAAATGTTGTTTTTACTAACACCTCAATAGGAACCACACCAAACACCATATATGAATGGACTTTTGGAGAAGGTGCTAATCCGGCTAACGCAGTTGGAGAAGGCCCTGTCACAGTAACATATACTACCATCGGACAAAAAACTGTCAGCCTTAAAATAACTGAAGGAGGATCTTCCAATACTGAGACAAAGAATAATTATATAAGCGTTAGTGCAGGCAATACAATCACGCTTACCTCCGGGCCAGGCACAAATATGCAAACAGTTTGTCTAAATGACCCGTTGGCACCCTCTATCACTTATGCCACAACTGGAGGAAATAATGTGAATGTGGACGGACTACCTTTGGGTGTTAATTTTGTATTTAATAATAACCTGCTTGTTATCAGTGGAACACCTGCTGAGACAGGAAATTTCAACTACTCAATTGAGCTGACTGGTGGATGTGGAGAAGCTACTGCTTCCGGATCTATCATCGTAAATCCTTTGCCAATACCCAATCTTCAAAGCTCTATAGCCGGGAACGAGTTTTGCGCCGGAACAGAAGTGATGTTTACAGCCGCAGGAGGAACTTATTATAATTTCAGGGTGAATGGTGTAAGCCAGCAGAACAGCACGGTAAATACCTTCACCACCAATAGTCTGATTGATGGTGCGACAGTAGATGTAGTTGTTACTTCAGAATCAGGCTGTTCGGCTGTATCAGCTGGTATAGTAAATCAAGTTCATCCCCTGCCAACACCGGTAATCACCGGGTCTGCAGCTATTTGTGGCTTACCGGCTACTACAGCCTATAGCGTCAATCCTCAGCCAAATCGTTCATATGTATGGACTGTAAATGGAGGACTTATTGCAAATGGTCAGGGAACAAATAGTATCCAGGTTGATTGGAATAATGACGGCATTGGACAAGTTAGTGTAATTGAGACTAATACTAATACTAATTGCGCCCGATCAGTCAGTAAGGAGGTGATTAAAGCACCAGCTTCTGTAGGAGGTAATCTCACAGGTGAAAAATCAATTTGTGAAGGCTCTACCAGCGGCATTCTGATGTTAAACAATTATGTAGGAACTGTTTTAGGATGGCAATATTCTACCGATCAGATTATATGGACTGATACCCTTTATACTGCTACATCGTTTATTTCAAAGCCCCTTTACCAGACTACCTTTTTTCGGGCAGTGGTTCAGAGTGGAGGCTGTGCGACAGTTTCTTCCACTATAGCGAAGATTACTGTATTACCCTTACCTACACTGGTCATCAATGCACCAGCGCCTGTGTGTCATCCACAAACGGTTGATCTTACTGCTGCTGCAATTACAGCTGGAAGCAGTCCGGATATTCAATTATCATATTGGAGAAATGCCGAGGCAACCCAACCATTATTGAATCCTGAATCGGTAACTAATTCCGGAATATATTTTATTAAAGCTGAAAATGCTGCATCATGTTCGGTGATTGGAGAAGTGCAGGTTATAGTATCTCCACGTCCTGACCTATTGATCACACCCAATGCCAATCCGATTTGTTTTGAAAGCCCACTCAGCCTGTTGCTTACCGGTCAGGAAGGTACTATATGGAGTTGGATCAATCCAGATACTACCAATAAAAATCCTGTAGTACTCTATCCGCCTGTCGGGCAGCATACCTATACTGCAACGGCTAAGAATCCATATGGTTGTATAGATACAACCTCTGTCACGATTCAGGTACTCCCTCTTCCCGAAATACAAATAGCTGCCGAAGGAGGACCAGAGGCATGTGCCAATGTAGAGAAGACTTTTACTGCTACCCTACATCCTGATTTTTCGTATCAATGGTTCGTGAATAATGTGCTAATAGCTGATAACGATAGTCCTGTGTTGGTACAACTTATTGAAGGCGAAAATCCTGTTAAAGTAAAGGTTAACGCAACTAATATGGTAACCGGTTGTTCGATGGCTGATTCTATGACGGTGTCGCCGGTTCAACCACCTGTACTTGAGATGGATGTGACTAAAGAGCAATTATGTATAGGCGATCAAACATTTATCACTCTTTCTACCAGCCAGCCTCCTGTCAATCCGCCGGTCTATTTTGCCTGGGGTGATGGATTGCAGGGCAATGTGCTAACGCGTGGCTTCATTCCAACACAGGATACACTGATCTGGGCTGAGGCAATCAATGCTACCGGATGTCTCACCAGGAAAGAGGTGCATATTACTGTACAAGACACCTTGTCGTTCGATATAGTCAGTGTAGCTACCAACGAGGTGGTATGTGCCAATTCAGAAGTTGAATTTTCCGGACCCGAACATCCCGATTATAGCTGTCAATGGTATGTGGACAATCAGCCCATACCAGAAGCTACTGAATCGGTATTTACCCATAGCTTTACCCAAAACTCTACAGTACGTTTAGTTGTAACGGATACTGATTACGGCTGTTCAGGTTCTGATGTGGTTTATGTTACCGTGAAGCATGCGCCTGTTTTTGATCTGGGAGATGATCTTGAACTTTGTCAGGGATATGAGCATACGCTTTACGGCCCCGAGGGGGATGGATATTCATATATATGGCTTATGAATGGTATGTTTGTCTCAGATCAAAAGGATTTTAGTTTTGTAGTTTCGCAAGGGGTCAACAGCATCAAATTGGCTGTAAGCTCATCTGAGGGCTGTACCAAAGATGATGAGATAAAAATTACTTCTAAACCTATACCTACTATTGCATTGACAACTTCCAAACAAGATATTTGTTTGGGTGAGACAGTAACTCTGACAGCCAACACTAACTCAGCTCAATCAGTACTATGGTTTACCGGACAGATTACTACAGGCCCACATATGCAACTGATTCAACCAGGCATTGGTGATTCGACCTATCTTTATTGGGCACAGGCAGTACATTCTAACGGGTGTACAGTAAGAGATACAGTAGAAGTAACGGTACATAATCCGCCAGAGGTTGAATTACAGGTAGTTGGAGATAGCCCCGATATTTGTATTAACAGCGAGGTAGTGATACAAGGACCTCAAAATCCCGGATATACCTATCAATGGAAAAAGAATGGTCAGCCAATAGGTGGTGATCATTATGAGTTAGGTTTTGTTGTTACCGAAGATACGGAGATAACTTTAAAAGTAACCAATGCGTATGGGTGTAGTACCATATCAGCTCCATTGCAAATAAACGTTATTGATCTGCCCGGTATTATTTTAGAAGCGAATAAAACGGATATCTGTCTGGGCGAAAATGTTCAGCTTAGCATAGACCGGCAACATATCAGCTCCTTCTTCTGGCAGGATGGCTTAGGTGGAAATAGTCCATCACGGCAGTTTACACCCGAAAATATTGGGTTATTTACTTTTTGGGCCAGCGGAATTCATAAAACTACCGGATGCCTTTCGATTGACACTGCTTTTGTACAGGTACATCCCAATCCTCAGGCATTCATCAATCCTCCTGTTTCGGCCACAGTATGTGAAGGTCAGGCTGTACAACTGACTACTGATGCGTTGATTGATCATCAGTATATCTGGTTAGTTGAGGGTGATTCCATTGGGCATGGGGCCGTCCTTAATTTTATTGCAACTAATACAGTCACTGTTGTATTGGAAGTAACCAATCAGTATGGATGTAAAGCCACTGATGAGCTACTGATTACGGTTGAGGACAGCCCGGAAGTAGATTTGGGTGGTGATCGGGCAGTATGTCTGAATTATGAGTTAGAGTTAGAGGGGCCGGAGAATGAGAACTTTAGTTATAAATGGTATGTGAACAATCAGTTGGTCAATGATCAGGAGTATCGCTATAGTTTTATAGTTGAGCATGAAGTTACCGTCAGGCTTGAAGTTACGGTAGGTAATTGTACTTCATCAGATCAGATTCAAATTACTCCGTTAGTGATACCGGGCATTCAGCTTATATCTGATAAATCAGCAGTTTGTTTTGGAGGATCTGTTCACCTTCAGCTTCTCACACAAGATGCAAGTTCGTATCAATGGTGGGATGGGTTTACGGGTTTAACCAACCGGATAGTAGTTCCTACACATAGTGATACCACTATAGCATATTGGGCTGAGGCAATAAATGGATTAGGGTGTAAGAACTGGGACACTGTTTTTGTTGAGGTACATGCCTTGCCCGATCCTGTTATAGAAATAGTAGGTGGCAACGATATGATATGTCTTAATGCACCGGTAACCCTTCACAGTCCATTGATAGACGGGTATAGCTACCAGTGGTTCATTGATGATGTGATAGTTGAAGGAGACATGAATTCATTAAGCTTCACAGTAACCAAGGATGTGGTTGTAGGTCTTCAGATTACAGATGTGAATGGCTGCAGTGAGTATGGAGAGAAAGCTGTATATGTGAGAGACTTGCCGGGTATTATTTTATTGCCTGATACGTTGGATGTATGTTTGGGAGCAAGCTTCACTCTTGTCATAGACGATCAGCATATTCAATCTTTTTCATGGTTTGATGGGTTAGCCGGTAATAAAAAACAACGCAGTTTTGAAGCCACAGAAGAAGGTGTATTTATTTATTGGGCTGAGGGAGTTAATTCTTACGGATGTGTTACACGAGATACAGCTATAGTACAGGTACATCCCAATCCTGAAATTTCTATTGTCCTACCTATAGAAGGTAATACGATTTGCCGCCATGAAACCATGACCTTGGCTGCGATGCCGGCAGATGGGTTGAAGTATGAGTGGTATGTAGATGGTTTGTTGGCTGATACCACAGCTGTTTTTAGTTTTATAGCCCTTGAGACGGTAAATGTAACCCTTATTGCTACTGACGAAAACGAATGCCAGGCTGTGGATGAAGTACTTATAGATGTACTTGATGCTATTGTGCTTGATCTGGGAGGTAATATTGAAGAGTGTGAGGGATATGTTTTAAGCTATCAGGCACCTCCTGGCGAAGGATATCATTATGCATGGTTTATAGATGATCAGTTGATGGGAACAGAACCTGAGTTCACATTGCTGCTTACTAAAGATATAGTTTTACGGCTTGAGGTAATCACTGCGGACGGATGTGCGACTACAGACGAAATTACTATACATGCCCTACCTTCTCCTTCTATCAGCCTCAGTCCTGATGAGCTTGATATTTGCCTTGGAGAATCAGCCGTGTTAAATTTGAATACCAATGGCAGTTCGTTTATCTGGTGGGATGGACTTGGTACTAATGTAACTACCCGTAGCTTTACCCCATCCATAGGCGATTCAATATATGCGTACTGGGCTGAAGCCGTTAATATCCTTGGATGTCGAAGCCGGGATACCGCATTTGTCCATGTACACAATCATCCTGATTTTGAAATTTACTTTGCTGATAATACGAATACTTTTTGCTATGGAGCTACGGCTACTATCATAGGGCCTGAAGAGGAGGGATATCAATATCAATGGTATATTGACGATATACCTGAGGGTGAAAATACGCATTTGTTTTCTTTTACCGTAACAGATGAGGTAATAGTTCGCCTTGAAGTAACAGATCAGTATGGGTGTTTTGGAGAGGATTCATTAGCTGTGTTTCTGTATCATGATCCGGGTATTATTCTACATCCCGACAGCCTTGATATATGTTTAGGTGAATCATTTACACTGATTATTGACCCTGTCAATATCCTTTCCTTCAACTGGTGGGACGGTCTGGCAGGAGGTCAGACAGAGCGCACTTTTACACCAACTGTTAGCGATACCATCTTAGTTTATTGGGCTGAGGGAATTAATTCCTTAGGCTGTATTTCGCTTGACACAGCCTATATCACCGTGCATAGCCTACCTATAGCAAATATCATCAGCTTTATGGGAGATGAAATTTGCCAGGGCGAAACTATTCAATTTACAACCGATACCATTGAAAATCATATCTATGAATGGTTGATCAATGAAGTGGTGGTGGATACTGGTGCGTTGCTGACCTTTGTTGCAGAAAACAATGTTACTATTGGTCTGCGGGTGATCAATCAATATGGTTGTGTATCAACTGATTCAGTTGAACTTACAGTTTATGAAACACCTGATCTCAATTTAGGTAAAGATTTCTGGGCTTGTTTAGGAGACAGTATTGTGCTTCAAGGGCCTGAAGGGGAAGGGTTTTTCTATCAATGGTTTGTAAATGATATACCAGATACAACAAATACATATCAATTGATACATATTTTGATCGATACTGTTACCATTCGGTTAGAAATGAATACTATAAACGGGTGCTTTGTCAGTGATGAGATCACGATCACCCCATATGTATCTCCGGATCTAGAGCTTTTTGTCGAGCCGCAGGAAATTTGTCTAAGCGAGTCAATTGTATTATCAGCTGTGATAGGCAATGCAGCAAGTTTTGTTTGGTGGGATGGGGTTACCGACTTAGTTAGGGAGCTGATTCCCGAGGTGTCAGGTGTTTTCTATGCCTGGGCCGAAGTTACCAGCGTAGATAATTGTGTGCTAACCGATAGCATTCAAATTACAGTACATCCCTTGCCTGAAGTAGAGCTTCATATTTTTAATGGTCAGGCTGTTGTTTGTGAAGGTACGAGTATCACGTTTTCTGTACAAGATATGGCCGGGATTGACATCACCCATGTCATATGGAATCAAAGCGTTATAGAGCCAATGGGCAGTGATAGCATTAAGTATTTTACATATGAGTTTTTTGAATCTCAATATTTTAGGGCTGACATGATATCTGCTGAGGGTTGTATAGGTACTGATTCTATTTTTATTGAGGTGCAGCCGATACCCGAGATACTGATCAGCAGCGATACCACGATTTGTTCAGGTCAGTCTGTTACCCTTCAGGCATCGGGTGGGGTATCGTGTATATGGACGGATGAAAATGGAACACCCTTAGGGGTAGGATATTCATTAACGGTCAGACCGGATGTAACTACCATATATTATGCAACTATAGTTGGTAGCGGTAGTCTGGAATGCGCTAATACAGCTTATGTAACAGTAACCGTTATGCCAAGTCCTGTCCTTACTGTTGAAGCTTCTGAAGATGAGATATGTGCAGGAACAGAAATAGTGTTAACTGCTACTGGTGCCTCGGCTTATGCGTGGTCAACAGGGGAGACAGAGCCTGTGATTACGGTAGAGCCTGTGGAGACGACAACTTATTATGTGATAGGATTGAATGAATACGGCTGTATTGCAACCGATTCGATTCATATTACGGTGTTGCCTACTCCACAAGTGGTACTTGAAGGGCTGTTGCCTTTGTATTGCCTTTTCGATGATCCATCGGTGTTGGTTGGCTTACCTAAAGGCGGATCATTAATTGGTCCGGGCATCCTAGATGATGAGTTCCATCCTGAGGAAGCTGGCCCGGGCATACATATCATTCAATATATTTATTCCAATCAATATGGTTGTTCTGGCATAGCTACTCAGTCAACCAAAGTGGTAGATATAACCGATACCATTAATTTAGGTAAGCCGGTGGCTATTTGTCCACACGAGCAGATTATCTTTGACGCAGGTCCTGGCTTTGAACAATATTTCTGGTCAACGGGCGACACAACCCGTACCACTACTATCAAGGGGAACGCTTATTTCCCGGGCACTACACGCACCATCACTGTTATCGGCATGATACAGGAATGTGCTGTGATAGGGTCTGTCGAACTGACTGTCAGAGATGATTGCTATATAGGTGTGGACGAATTGACAGAGAATGAGGATATGATTCTGGTACCCAATCCGAGTACCGGAATATTTACGATTCGACATCATGGCGAGAGTGGCTCATTAACTATCCATATCTTCGACGGCAGAGGTGTAGGGGTCTTCAGTACGGTCTTTGAAGCATGTACAGATAATACCAACGCATGCCAAATCAATTTATCACATATGCCAAAAGGGGTTTATATGGTTACTATTCGAAAGGATAACAAGCAGTTTGTCCGAAAAATGGTGATCATGTAAGCACTAAGCCAAGATTTCTAAAGAAAAGGGAATGTTTTTAGCTACTTTTGCTGGAATTATTCCCTTTCATTTTTGATAGCAGGGAATATCCATCGGTTTAAGATTTTGGATTTACTTTACACAAACACATAAACTTTTAAATTAGTGAAGATTATTGGTCTTGGTAACGCTTTGGTGGATATACTGACGCGTATAGATGACGAACATATTTTAAACGTGCTTCAACTTCCTAAAGGTAGCATGCAATTGGTTGATGAAAAAAAATCAGCTCAGGTTCAAGAGGCTATGGCGTCATTTACTCAACAGAGAGCTTCTGGAGGTTCAGCTTCTAACACCATACATGGTCTTGCACGCCTGGGATTAGAAACAGCTTTCATCGGGCATGTCGGACAAGATGAAACGGCTGCTTTTTTTGAACGGGATATGCAACAAGCGGGTATCAATCCAATACTTTTTAATAGTCCAACAGCAAGCGGTATTGCGCATGCTATCATCAGCCCCGATGGCGAACGTACTTTTGCTACCTATCTGGGAGCTGCGATAGAGCTTGAAGCAAAGCATATTCAGCCTGAGCTGTTTGATGGATATGATATGTTATATGTGGAAGGATATATGGTGCAAAACGAAGAGCTCCTGCTTAAAGCGATGCAGCTGGCTAAAAATGCCGGGCTACAGATTGCTATTGATTTAGCCAGTTATAATGTAGTAGAAAGCAATAAGGATTTGTTGCATCATGTCATTGAAACATATGTGGACATACTTTTTGCCAATGAAGAAGAAGCGAGAGCATTCACTGGTGCGGAGCCTGAGGCAGCTCTGAACGCATTAAGTAGTTTGTGTAATCTGTGTGTAGTAAAGTTAGGTGCAGCAGGTTCATTAATTCATTCTGCCAATACCGTTCACCGCATAGGTGTGTTTGATGCAACGGTTGTGGATACTACCGGTGCTGGCGATTTGTTTGCAGCAGGGTTCCTATACGGTTATGTGAAAGGATGGCCTTTGACAGCAGCCGGTCAATTAGGTGCACTGCTTTCGGCCCGGGTGATTGAAGTGATAGGCCCCAAACTGAACGACCAACAGTGGAAAGATATACGTGAACATATGAAACGTATTGAAAAACAGTAAGATAATTATTGACTTGCCATGAGGTGAAAGATGTGGCTAAGAAAAGCCGTGAATTTAAAACATTCTTCGCCTTTTTTTATATATGTTAATTGATTAAATTTGCGCCCTCATAAAAAGACATAAGTGTACATCAAACAGTTAATTATATACAATGGAAATAAGTTTTTGTGATCGGCGTTTACTCTTAGCATATGATTGTAAAAGTTTATAGGAAGCGAAATCAGTTCCATTTATCCAAAACTCTGAGGGAGCTTTACACACAATTACTCACAAAATTTTAAACAGATGAAAATTTTTCAGACAGATGAGATTCGTAATTTAGCCTTGATTGGTGCAGCAAAATCTGGTAAGACAACCTTAGCAGAGAACATGCTTTTTGAAGGTAAGATGATCAACCGCAAAGGATTGGTAGATGATAAGAATACCGTTTCCGATTATCGTCCAATAGAATTGGAGCGTCAGATTTCCGTTCAAACCAGTCTTTTACACAGTATATTCGAAGGAAAAAAAATAAATATCTTAGACACACCCGGTTTTAGCGACTTTTCGGGTGATATCAGAGCTGCCGTCAGTGTTGCCGATACTGCCATCTGTTTGATCAATGGCCAGTCAGGGGTTGAAGCTACCACCGAAAACGCCTGGCGTCATGCCGAATTTACCGGTATCCCGGTGATGTTCTTTGTCAGTCAATTGGATCATCATAATGCAAATTTCGATGAGACTATCCGACAATTGAAAGACTACTTTGGCGAAAAAGTTACCCTGCTTCAGTTTCCGTATCAGACAGGAGAAGGGTTTAACAGCGTGATTGACCTGATTTCAATGAAGCTGTTAAAATTTGGAAATAACGGTGGTGCTCCCGAGATGTCGGACATACCCGAATCGGAGTTAGATAAGGCCGAAGAGCTGCGCTCATTACTCATCGAAAATGCTGCCGAAGGTGATGAAGCACTGATGGAAAAATATTTTGAAAATGATACGCTCACCAATGATGAAATACGTCAGGGTATCCGACTTGGAATGATCTCAAGAAGCATATTCCCGGTGATGTGTGGAGCTTCAAAACATGGAATAGGAGTGCATCGTTTGATGGAGTTTGTTGTTGAAACTTGTCCATCACCAGATATGATGCCGGGCAAAAATACAAGCTCCGGAAAAATCTTTGGCAGCATGAGTACCGATCCTGTTGGCTTGTTTGTGTTTAAGCTTGCCAACGAACAGCATCTTGGCGAGATAGCACTTATTCGATCATATGGCGGAGAGATCAGCGAAGGACAAGACTTGATCAATCCACGCAGTGGAAACAGAGAACGAATTTCACAATTATTTGCAGTAAACGGAAAGAATCGTGAGAAAATTGAAAAGCTAATAGCCGGAGATATCGCGATAACTATCAAACTGAAGGACGTACGTACCAACGACAGCTTGATGGATGCTAAAGCAGCAGATGCTGGATTTGAGCCAATCATATTCCCCGATCCTGTATTTGAAACAGCAATCAAAGCAGTAAGTTCTACTGATGATGAAAAGTTAGGAAGCATATTACAGGATATGCATAGAAATGATTCGACTATAGTGGCTGGCTATTCACGTGAATTGCGTCAGCTAATTCTGAAATGTCAGGGAGAGTATCAGATGAATACTATCAAATGGTATTTAGATAATGTGCATAAGCTGCCGGCAGAGTTTTATTCACCGAAGATTCCTTATCGTGAGACGATCACCAAGCAAGCCCGCGCCGATTATCGCCATAGAAAGCAGTCGGGTGGTTCGGGGCAGTTTGGAGAAGTGCATCTTATGATACAGCCTTATGTAGAGGGTTATAAAGACCCAACCGATTTTCCTGTAAGAGGTAAAGAGGAGCACAAACTTTCATGGGGTGGAGTCTTGATCTTCAATAACTGTATCGTAGGTGGCTCTATTGATGCCCGATTTATGCCGGCTATTCTTAAAGGTATCATGGAACGCCTGGAGGAAGGGCCGTTGACCGGTTCGTATGCCCGAGATATAGTCGTATATGTGTATGATGGTAAGATGCATCCGGTCGATTCTAATGAAATCTCATTTAAACTGGCCGGACGTAATGCCTTTAGCATTGCATTTAAAAATGCCGGGCCGAAAATTATGGAGCCTATTTATGATGTAGCAGTACGTATGCCCGAAGATATGATGGGCGCATGTATGACTGACTTGCAAGGGCGCCGTGCGGTGATCATGGGTATGGATGCCGATGGGAAGTATCAGATCATACGTGCCAAAGTGCCATTGGCCGAGATGGACCGGTACAGCACTTCATTGAGTGCGATCACATCAGGAAGAGGAACATTTACCATGTCGTTTGCCGAATATGCTCAGGTGCCTGGTGATGTACAAACGAAACTGCTCAAAGAATACGAAGAGCAGCAAAAGGAAGAAGATTAATCGAAAGGTTGATACATGCTATAAAAAAGGCTTTCTAAAAAAAGCCTTTTTTTTATAACTGTAGTTTGTGAATATAATGTGGATTAGTGAGCTTAAACCTTACAAAACGTTCAACCATAGCAGTAAACATATCTAAATCAATAGGCTTCAATAAATAATCAAACATCTCGAATCTGTTGGCTATTGGAAGATACTGTGAATGAGCTGTGATGAATACCACTTCGAACTTACGGATAGGAAAGCGTTCCAACAGATCAAATCCGCCTCCGCGCGGCATATCAATATCTAACAACACTAAATCAGGTTCTGTAGAACGGATTATATCCCAGCCGGTGTCAATCATATTGGCTGTCCCGGCTATCGTTAGCTGAGGACAAAACTCATTGATGATTAGTTCGATAGCTGTAATCGCATCAGGCTCATCATCTAATATTACAACTTTAAAGGGGTCCATGTGTCAAATGTTTTATTGAAATATTGTCGGAAAATAATTTTCGAGATAGTACCGCTTGCTTTGCCTGTTTCATCGTATAGGTCTTCAAATACTAATTCCGATTTTGTATGCGTACTTATACTGATCAATGCCAATCGCTTTTGAATAATAGATAGTCCTAAAGATTCTCTACCCGTCTGGGCTTTGATTTTTATTGCAGCTTCTCGTCCTATGCCGTTGTCGCTGACCTGACAGATCAGATCGTTTTTCGATTTAATGAAAGATACTTCTATCTTACCGTAATTGGGGCTTTCCATTAATCCGTGCCAGATTGCATTTTCTACTAAAGGCTGAATTAAAAAAACCGGAATATATGTTTCGGCAGGACTGATCTCGGGAGAATAGTTGAGATGGTAGGTGAAACGGTCTTTAAATCGGGCGGATTCTAAGTCTAAATACACTTCAAGAGAAGCAATTTCTTTTTCGATACTGATCAATTGTTCTTGCAAGTTATTCAATGTTGTACGCATCAGGTTTGAGAATTTGGTCAGATACCGGCTTGAGGATACTTTGTCGTTTTCGAGTATATACCGTTGAACGGTGTTGAGAGCATTGAACAAAAAATGAGGATTCATCTGATTGGTCAGTGCTTCTTGCTGATACAAATGCAGATTAGTAACTAACTGTTTACGCCGTATTCTGCCTCTGTATAGTAGCAGGCTGATCCCTATGATTATCATCAGGGATATGCTTATGAACAAAGCAATAAACCAGGTTTTTTTCCAGTAAGGCTTTAGTATTCGAAACTGAAATTTCTCAGCGGCTGCTGTCCAGCTGCCATCCGGATTGAGTACCTCAACTTCAAATGTGTAATTTCCTGATGGCAGATACGGATATTGTACCGTTGTTTGCTGATTGATTGTCCATTCGTTGCTCAATCCAACTAATCGATGTTTGTAGGTATGAGGTCCGGAGAATTTATACGATATGGCAAAATAAGAAAATATTGCTTCATTATTAGAGTGATCCACAACAGAATAAGATGTTATAGGTATTTGTTTCCCGGCTAAGCTAACATTTGTGATACGGATGATGTTTTTTTGATTAGACAAGTGAAACGAATCTTTGATGACAATAATTTTCCCTGGTGAGGCAATGAACAGTTTGTTGTCTGCCATCTCCATTGCTGTTATTTCAAGATTCGTAATTCCTGAGACTGTATAATGCAGTATAGGAAATACTCCCGGAGTATCCGACCGGCGTTTTAGGATGTTTAATCCTTTGTTGGTGCCAATGAAGATATGCTCCTCGGAAGCGACTATTGTACTTATGGAGTTACTAATAAGTCCATCATTAGAAGTGAGATTGAAAATATTTCCGTTAGTTATTCCAAGCAGTCCATTGCCTCTGGTACCTATCCATAAGGTATCTCCAATTTGTTTGAGTACAGTGATCCGCTGTTCAAGGCCAGGATACATTTCGCCGTAAAATTCAAATCCTTTGTGGGTATATTTATATAAACCGTTAGTAGTGCCTATCCATAGATCACCTTCTTTTGAAAATTCCATTGCTTCGATAAACTCATCAAATTCAGCTATGAAGTGAGGCTCTATATCAGAGGAGTAAGTAGATAACAAACAGGATAACCCACTGCGGTGACCATTCCAGATATCACCGGTAATAGGGTCTAAGAGCATTTTTTTGATGATAGGCCGCTGGGTGAATGTCTCATGTTGAAATTCCTGTACAATTGGTATCTGATTATCAGATTTTGTACTGATATAAAACAGGCCTGTAGTGGTAGCAAACCATATCCTGTCTCTACGAAAGTCGTATAACATCTCTTGTATGATCCCTTCTTTAGGGATATGAATACGTCCTGCATACAACTCATTATTCCAAATCATTCCGTAAAAGCCGCTACGCGTACAGTACCTTAATTTACCGGATTTATCTGACCTGAGATTGATGATACGTTCGCGTGGCAGACCTATATGTTGATCGAATTGCAAATATGTTGGCTCAGGCACATAAAGTAATCCGTTGTCAAGCAATGTAAACCAATATCCTCCTTCATGGTCTTCTAAAAAACTTGTTACGGCTTTATCCTGAAAACAATGCTCTATCACCTGCAATGATTCGTTGTACATAAACACTCCATCTGAAAAAGTACACACCACAATATTTTCCTGACTGTTAATATCAAATCCTACTATGTTTGAAGGAAGTCGGACAGTCTGGATAATAGCCCCGTTATTGATTTTTAACATATATTGTTGAGTGCTTATATATAGTATGCCGGACGGAGTTCTTTTTATATCTGATAAAATAAGACCATTTGCAGGTTCCAATGGAGGATTGAATGGTATAATCTGTTTCGTCTCGCCTTCTATCAGCTGGATTTGATTCAGTGGTCTCCATAAGTCGCGACTTATGATCATACGCTGTTTGTCTATGATGAGCACGTTTAACGATTGATGCCAACCGGTAGTATCAATTGCTGTAATGCTGCCATTTGTGTCGGCTACGAATATTCCAAATTCTTTACACTCGAAATAAAGTCGTCCGACCGTATCTATCTCAAAGCTGTTTTGCCGAAAGCTGAATTTCTTTTCATTAGTTAAAAAAGTCTGGATCTGATCATTAAACTTATAGCTTACTGGTTTTCCGTTATCTAAAAAACCGAATTGCCCTGTGAATGTGCTGAACCAGATTCTACCATGTGGATCGGTACTGAAAGAAAACACAGAATTTTCGGGCAAGCCTTCTTGTAGCCCGAACGAATGAAACCGGTATCCATCAAAGCGCACCAAGCCATGATCGGATGCAAACCAGATATAGCCTTCCTGATCTTGTATGGCATGATATATCTCGGAGCTGGGTAGTCCGTGTCGGCTGTCATACAATCTGTGTACCGGTTCCTGTGAATATACATCTGTAAACGCAAACGCATGTACAAGTAGTAATACATAAAAGAATTTGTGATGAAAAATGCGTTTGATTGGCATAAGACAGTGTGTTGCATTCAAACGATTTTGGGAGAGAATGTGAAAGTTTCCTCTCCTTTCATATATCGGTAGGTCTCTTCTAAAGCCTGTTCGTCATCAGTGATCACTAAAATTTTATCGCCTACCAATAGCTCGGTATTGCCTCTTGGGATGAAATATAAATCTTCGCGTTTTACCATGGCGATAAGTGTCTTTTCAGGAATATTGAGGTCCATCAAACGTGAACCATTGGCTAAGTATTCTTTTTTGATCTCTATCTCACACATAAACGACTTGATCTCTTCAGCTATTTCTACGTCAAAATTTTTTAGCTGGCGTTTTTTTGGAGCCGGCTCCGACAGCTTTAGCCACTTAGCCATATCACCAACTGTAGTACCTTGTACTAACAAGGAGATGATAGTGATAAAAAAGACTATGTTGAAAATTATTTTAGCTTGCTCTATTTCTGATATCCAGGGATAAGTTGCAAAGATGATAGGTACAGCACCTCTTAATCCAACCCATGACACATAGTTTTTTGCTTTGAAACTCATCCGGCGAAACGGCGCTAAACAAGCCATAACCGTCATCGGACGTGAAACAAATATCATAAAAAGTCCGATGATGATACCTACACCAGCAATGGGTAATAGCTCAGATGGATTTACCAATAATCCCAAGGTGAGGAACATAAGTATCTGAACTAACCAGGTCATCCCATCAAAAAATTTCATGGAGCTGCGTTTGTGTACAAAACGGCTGTTACCAATAAACAAACCCCCGACATATACAGCCAGATAGCCATTCCCACCAATAAAAGTTGTAAACCCAAACAGGAACAGCATCTGAGTTGTAAGTAAGACAGCATATAAGGCATCGTTATCCAAATTGATCTTGTTTATTATACGTACTGTCAGCTTCCCTAAGAAATAGCCAGCCAAGCCACCTAATACCAATTGCTTGAAAAACATCCACAACGCTCCCCATGCATTAATCTCAGGCGATTGTATCAATTGGATGAGCACAATAGTGAGCATATACGCCATAGGGTCGTTGCTGCCACTCTCAAACTCTAACAATGGACGTAAGTTTTCCTTGAGAGTCTGATTCTTTGAACGTAAAATAGAAAAGACAGAAGCTGAGTCAGTTGACGACATCACACTGGCCAATAAAAGCGATTCTAACAAACCAAATGAGATGGCCTGAAAGAAATTGTTGGTGAACCAGTAAATAAATAAGCCCGTTAACAAAGCCGTGAGCATGACCCCTATAGTGGCTAAAATAAGACCTTGAACAGCTATTGGTTTGACTTCATCCAAACGAGTGTCCATACCCCCTGAAAACAAGATAACATTCAAAGCTACCATGCCAATAGCCTGAGCAATAGCTGGCGAATTGAACTCTATTCCTAAACCATCACTACCAAACAAAACCCCTATAAGTAGGAAAAGCAATAAAGTAGGCACTCCAAAACGGCTCCCCATCTTGCCAACTACAATACTGACAAACAACAATATAGATATAAGTAAAAGGTAAAGTTCGATACTTAGCTGCATAATGGATCAGGTAAGAGCATGAATGAAAAATTAATACACTGAATTCAAAATAATTCTATTCCCAAAAGTAGATTATTTTTTGGAATAAAAGACAGGAATAGTACTGTAGAGGAGCAATAAATGCTATGATAACAAAGGAAAGAATTGCCTGACCTATATGTAATCACCTGAGCATATAACAAACAACATCCTTGAGTGTGTGGCAATACCGGTTGTTGATTTTACGCAATTTGCTGCTGTGAAATAACTCCGCTACCTAAGCAATACGGCTTTGTGGCATGATACAATACGCCAAACTGGCCTGGTGCTATTCCGGCTATAGGTTGATGGCTGTGTATCCTAAGCCCCTCTTTCTCCGATCGTATCACTCCCTGGTTAAATTCAGGCTGATGTCGAATTTTAAAACGTACCGGCATATCTTCCTCAGGCTTGAATTCCGGATGAAGCCAATGCATGTCGGTAAGCGAAATAGTGTCCTTGTATTGTGTGATAGGGTCGTAGCCATTGGAGACAAACAGCAGGTTTTCTTCTACGTTTTTTTCAACCACAAACCAGGGTCCTCCACTTAATCCAAGACCTTTTCGCTGTCCTATGGTATGAAACCAATATCCCTTATGCGTTCCTAAGATTTTTCCGGTTTCCATCTCTATGATTTTCCCTTGACGTTCGCCTGCATATTGTCTGATAAAGTCGTTATAATTCACTTTCCCCAGAAAGCAAATGCCTTGGCTGTCGGGCCTGTGTGCGCTAGGCAGACGCATCTTTTCGGCTAATAAACGTACCTCAGCTTTTTGCAAGCTCCCAACTGGAAACATCAGCTTGGACAACTGAGCATAGGTGATACGAGCCAAAAAGTAAGTCTGGTCTTTGACAGGATCGGCTGCGGTACCTAAAAAAAATCCCTGGTCGTTTTCTATCACTTGTGCATAATGTCCGGTTGATATCTTATCAAACTGATATCCAAAACGTTCTTCAAAAACGCCAAACTTGATCAGCCGATTGCACATCACATCCGGATTGGGGGTGAGCCCTTTTTGAATCGCATCCATCGTATAAGCAACAACTGTTTCCCAATACTCTTTATGCAGATCAACTATCACTAAATGACAATCGTACTTATGAGCTATATAAGAAGTGATTTCAATATCCTCTTCCGAAGGACAATCGATAAAACCCGATTTGTCTTCCATCCCAATCTTGATATAGAAGATAACCGGATCGTATCCCTGCTCCTTCAATAATGGAATGGTCACCGAGCTATCCACTCCTCCCGAAACCAAAGCTGCTATCTCCATCGGATCATTTTAAAAAGCAAATGTCGTGTTTTTTTTGCACAACAGACGAAAAGTTGTACGACCAAACACTATGGTCAAAGTCAGATACAATCAGTAAATATATATGATCTTGTGATTCTAATGTATCAAAAAAGATACGACAGTTTGGCAGAACTACGCACCATGCCTATGAATTAAGGAAGGTATTCCATATAAAAACAGCATGTTACAAGATGCTTGACACATAGTATTGTCAGTTGGTTTTAGTACTTCTCAAGTGAGGTTCATGTTTTGTTCGGACTTGCTTCATCGGTTTAAAATTGAGGTTTATCAAAGCCAATGGACTGAATAAATTTGATATGAAGGTATTGCCAATAGATAGTTTGATGGTTTGTGGGAGAGGATAGTTGAAAAAACAGACAAACTTTGTTCAAAACAGTTGTTTTCAATTTAGCTTTGTGCAAGAGCATTGATATATAGGTATTTCCTGAATGAATTAACGCTTACTTTTTAAACTGATCTTTACTGCAGTTTAGGACCAAAATAGGATACACCAATGGCTACAAAACACTAATTTAGTTTTATTATACATAAGGTGTAATTAACAGGTTATCAATAAATAAGAAAATAATCTTTCTGGTTGAGTTGATATTTATTCTTAAATTTTAGTTTTTAGCTGAAGTTGGCGTATATTAGTAAGCTAATTTCATCAAACTTGAACTATGGATAGACAATATTTCTGCAGGTAGATTTCTTTCATTCTGAGCAAGTGTATCTCGCTTTCACAAATAATTCTGTATTTGTAGATAAGGCGAAGCCATTGATAACTTTATCGGAAAAGATATCAAGATTGTTTCATAAAATTATAAGTGATGTTGTTCACATATATCATATTGTTAAAAATTCTATTAGAGCAATAAATTATAATGTATTTAACCTTATTATTTGATCTGACGAGTTGAGTATGAAAAAGATAATATTTTTTCCTGTAATTTTATTTTTCGTTATTAAAGTATGTGCAAATGATACCACTTTTGTATGGCCTGTTAAAGGGAATCCAGCCGGATTAAATATTTTGTATAAACCGAACGATTATTTGGCAGATGAACAGCTTTTTAGCGATTTAATTATTGCCACACATCTTGAGGACACTATTATTTCACCTGTGGATGGTATTATAACAAGTTTTCATTTCACTTATAAGCACTCTTTGAGTAGCGGGATTGCATATGATCCGGCATATTACTTCGATAAAAAAGCAGATTCAGTTTTGAATAACAATAGGAAGTCAGAAATTCAAGACTCTAAGTACTTTACTGCAACGATTGCATTATTGAATAAAGATGGCAGAAAAATCTACCTAACCGGTTTCATCCCCTACAGATGGTTTAAAACCGGTGAAAAGCTTCGTAAGGGTGATATTCTTGGAAACGCATCTTATGCCTACCATAAAATCCCTGAGCCATGCCTATTTATCAGTATATCAAGAAATGCTATTCCGGATGACCCTATGACTCCTTTCGGTTTAAAGACTTCCTTTAAAGCAGCTAAGAAAAACAATAAAGTAACGATTTCTGAGGCTGAAATGCTTGAAGATATGGCGGTTTTAGAAACATCACTTAGGGAAGGGCACCCCGGACTTTTTGATTATTTGAGTGAGTCCGAGTTTCAGCTGGAAATTGTGCGTTTGAAACAAAAAACAAGTGTAATTACTGCTGTACAGGAATTTAAGAAGCAAATTGATGGTTTCTTACGTTTAATACGAGATAGCCATTTATCTGTAATCAATACAGAACAAATGGTTATACCTCCATTTACAACCTGGCCGGCGGTGAGCTTTGGATTCCTGAATGATAGTTTGATAATAGACAGAGCTGCAGCAGAGTTTACTGATTATCTTGGTCGAAGAATCAGTCAGGTGAATGGTTTTGAACCAGATACAATCAAACAAGTTATTAAACGGACTATAGGTGAGCATGATGGGTATGTTGAAAGCTATCCGGATTTTGTACTGTTGACCTTAACAAGTATCAGGTTTTTCCGTGAGTTTTTTCCTTCCGAAGAATCCCGTGATTTGGTGATAAGGTTTTATGATGGTGAAACAGTGGAATTTAAAGGAGAAAAACATCGTAGCAATTCTTGTATTAAATATTATCCTTCAATTAGAGAGTATTATATTTATCCTAAAGAAAAATTCTTTACTAAGATGATTTCAGATTCTGTTGCGCATATTGCTTTGGGTACTTTTGATCTGAATGATGTTGAGATGATTGAAATACAAGATTTTATACATTCTTTAAATACTAAAAACTGTACAAACCTGATTATCGATTTACGAAACAATTACGGTGGAAATTCGGAGAATCTTAACACACTTTTTGATCTTATTTCACCACACCCTTTCAGTGAAGGTGATCAGATGGTTGTTACAAGCAATACAGGCTATTCATTCTTTCAGTACACAGATAATTATGGCATGAATGATACATTGTTTAAAGATTACTGTTCAATTGATGGTAAAAGTGGTTACTTCCTTGATACCAAACTCATAGAAAAGAAATACAGTGATGATCAAACATTTAAAGGGAACGTATTTGTTTTAGTGAACGAAAGATCATTTTCAGCCGCAGCTGTATTTGCCGGATTGGTTAAAAAGTATAAACGTGGATTAATTATAGGAAGAGAAACGGGTTCAACTTATTATCAGATTAATGCATCGCGATTTGCAAACCTTATGCTTCCAAATTCAATGATCAATGTACAGATTCCTCTTGTTAAAATCGTTTTCGATTCTGTAATAAGACCTGGAATACCCTGGGGTAGAGGTATTATGCCTGATTATTATATTGACTTTACTTTAGACGAATTAGCATGGAAGCATGATACGATTTTAAATGCAGCAATTAGCTTTGCAGGGTTACCCTACAATGCGTTTGACAACCAAATGGATGAAACCGAATCATTATTATCAGAGGAAGCGGCTCCTCAATTCAGCTTTTCAAGAAATCAAAAGTATTTAGGAATCGCTCTTATCAGCCTTATTGTACTTTGTCTGATTTACGTTAAGCTCAGGAAGAAAACATAACAATTATCAAATTTTGGTTATCTGTTTTGAGTTGGCTTAGAAAAACAGGAGAGGTAAATTAACTTTATTAATTTTACGCCTTATGAAACGAAATCGCCGAGAATTCAGTTCAGCCTTCAAGGCTGAGGTAGCCTTAGAAGTAATCAAAGGGATTAAAACCATATCAGAGATTGCACAACTGTATGGGCTTCAACCGGCACAAGTAACGCAATGGAAGAAGGAATTAGTAGTTCATTCAGTCCATGTTTTTGGCAAAGAACAAAAACGTAACGAGGAGTTGGAGCGCCTTAAAACGGAGCGTGATGAGTTGTTCAGGCAAATTGATGAGCTAAAGTTTGAGAACGATTGGTATAAAAAGAAGTTACTGTAATAACAGAAGAAAATCATGGATTAAGGATCAAGTGATCGTATCAAAACAATGCCATGTGATTGGATAACTGAATAATCTGTCAAAGTCAAAACAAATGAATGAATTAACGCTTGCTGTTTAAACTTATCTTTACTGCTATTAAGGGCAAAAATAAGATACACCAATGGCTACAAAACACTATAGATGTGTCTTATCTCATGTGCAAGAGCCTTGTTTGTACCGGTTAGTAAGGATATTTATACTTGGTGTGAGTTGGCGTTATCAACTTTGCAGTTATCTGTCTCCTTCAATCAATCTTTTTGTTGATACCGCAGTATACAATAGCAAAGATTGACTTATTGTTTCACGAATTTATGTGCCTCAACAACTCCATTGCCTTGCATGATAACGCTTTGCAAATAAGTGCCTGCTGTAGCATATACTTCCTTAAAGGAATAAAAATGGTTGTGGAATTCAAAGCTTGGATCGATTACTTTATCAATATGATTGTCTCTCAAGCCTGATTCATATGAATATGGAGCGACAAGAGATAGAGGAATCACACTCAATATGAACTTAGTTTGTTTGTTTCTATTTACCATATCATTCGGTTTTTATATCGGATAAAAAAATTCTGGATTGTTCTTGGTTTTAATAGAAAAAAGTTATATTTGCTCCGAAATAACAAACCATGCCATTAAAACCAAATAAAAACAAAAACTATGGCAATAAAACTACATTGTTTCTTTTACACTGCAAATTAACTGCAAACAAATGTTTTAATGTTGCCAAGTCTAATCTGATTGTTTGTTCTATACTTCAGAATTGGAAGAAATGTCCTTTGCCTTTAATTACCGCATTTAGCTTTGTGTTTTTATATCCCCCATACAGTAGTGGCCAGGATTTAGAAGGTTTACGCAGTAAAAAACCCATTGAGATTAAGGGTAATATGGGAATAAATTTTATCGGCTACCATGCAACCGGAATCGAAAATCGCATGCAGCCGTTTTCAGCTATTATTGCCTCTAATGCTACTGCATATGTATATGGCATGGCTATTCCTTTTTCGGTTCGACTTCACAATCGAAATCTGGATTATACACAACCCTTTAATCAGGTTGGATTGAGCCCTTCCTACAAATGGGCTACCGCACATATCGGGTATCGAAGCGTTTCATTTAGTAATTTCACTTTATCAGGTCATCGTTTTTTGGGAGGTGGCTTAGAATTGAAACCGGCTAAGTTTCGCTTTGGTTTAATTTACGGTAGGTTTAAAAAGGCTACTACCTTTTCCCAGCATGCCATAGATACGGCGCAAACTTTAACAAGAAAGGGTTTTGGTGCCCGTATTGGTGTCGGATCAGAGCAAACTTATGTGGATCTGATCATACTTAAAATTAAAGATGACAGCAGCAGCGTAGTTGATCCTCTTTCTACTGCATATCTTCCCTCTGAAGAAAACCTTGTCACCGGTATCAATACACGGATTAAATTTTCAAGAAGGGTAAGTTTCGAGACGGAGGTAGCAGCCAGCATATACACTACTGATATACAAGCTATTGGTTTTGAGGAGGATGAACAGGATGAATTATTAAAAAAAATAAACAAGATCATTAAACTGAATCTATCCACTGAATTACTTACTGCTGTCAGGGCTTCGTTGGATCTACGGCTGGGCAAGGTCAATACCCGTATGGAGTATCGTCGTATTGATCCTGGCTATCGATCAATGGGTGCTTACTTTATGAACAACGACCTGGAAAATCTAACCATCACTCCCTCCATGAGCTTATTCAAGCGTAAACTGAATTTGAGAGGAAGTATTGGTGTACAACACGATAATTTACGCAATACCAAACGAGCTACTTCAATACGCACTATTTCTGCTATTCACGCCTCAATAAATCCTTGGCAGGTATTTGGCCTTGATATCAGTTATAGCAATTTTAGCAGCAACCAACGTCCGGGAAGGGTGCCTCTCATAGACTCTTTGAAATTATACCAGGCGACAAGCAATATGAATATCACTCCCCGTTTGATGTTTACAGGATCCAATTACAGCCATATGATTATGTTGGTGGTAAGTAGTATGGGACTTAGAGATTTTAATGATTACACCCGTAACCATAATGATAATCAGGCTTTTATTGCGAATCTTACCTACAGCCTCAATTTGGTGAAGCTGAAAGTAAACCTGATGCTTGGAGCAAATTACAACAAACTAGAAAACTATTTGGCGACCACCAAAGCGAACGGAATTACGGTTGGTGCATCAAAAAATTTACTGAACGACAGATTAAATCTGGGGTTAAACCATTCAGTTATTAAAATGAGCTATCATCAAGGCAATGGCACTACACATAACACCACCATTACTACTTCTTTTGCCTTAGCAAAACAACATGCTATGCGATTGAATGTATATGTTATTAATTCAAAATACCCGGATAAAGAACTTATACCAACATTTAATGAAATGAAAGGAGACTTAAGCTATGTCTACACTTTTTAACCAAATTATCGCAAAAACACGATTAAAACAGCTAACCAAACGAATCATATTCACTTGTTTGGTGATGTTGCCTGTTGTATCATTAAGCCAGTTTGCGCCAGTACGAATAAATGTGGTTATTACACCACCTTATTCTACCAAACTAAGTGATTATACCTCAAGGCCTGATAAGGTGCTGGTGAGCTTGCAAAATCTTTCGCCGGATGCTTCTACGCTAAAGATTTATCTGCATGCGGAGCTTTCAGGACAAAGCGGGATACGTATTTTTACCAATCCAAATTACAAACCGACCTCTCCGATTACTCTACAGGCCGGGATCCCTTATACACTTACACTGAATAATATAGAGGAAATATTTACTGGAAGTCAACTGTCGTTAGAAGGTATTACAGAGTATGAACTAATCTATGGAAATGGTTTACCGGAAGATGAGTATACTATATGTATGCAGGCTTTTGATTTCGAAACGGATAGGCCCTTATCGGATGAGCCGCCTTTTGGTTGCAGTTCACCCATGATTATCGGTTACTTTGAACCGCCGATCATCACTTCACCCTGGTGTAACGAAGAGGTGGAGGCAACAGAGCCTCAAAATATTATCTTCTCATGGATACGTCCGGCAGGTACTCCTCTAAACATTTTTTATCGCCTTAAAATGGTGGAAGTATTTCCGCCTGAAACCGACATCAATGATGCGATGAATTCGGCCTCGCATCCTATCTTCTTTGAAACAGATGTACCCTCAAATAGTTTTATTTATGGTCCTGCTCAACCAGCATTAGTCAACGGGAAGACCTATGCATTTCAAGTTACAGCTATTGACCCAACCGGACAGACATCCTTTCGAAATGAAGGTAAAAGTGAAGTATGTAGTTTTACCTATGTTGAGGATGAATCTGTTTATCCTCAAATAGATCCTACTCCTGATTTGCCAGTGGTAATTATTCCTCCCAACGTATTACCGGATGATTTTGAACTCAGCCCACCTACACAAATAACTGGGAACCTTATGATTAAATTTCCTACTAACCCCCACGATTCAGTATATATAGGCGACTTTCCCGGACTTGGAGGTGGTGTCATCCCAGGTCTTCCTCCAAGTGGCCAGATTGAGATTCCGGGCTATTATACAGGAGGTACAGGGGGTGGGTTTAACTACAATCAAATAAATATAGTAGCCAATACAATCGGAAGCAATATCAACCTACATAATAACTCAAACGGGAATCAACAAGGCTCAGGAAGTGTAAATACTCCCTTTATCAATGAAAATTTTGGTTGGGGTTTGCCGCTGATTGATTTGATGAACACAAAAAAATATGTGTTTGAAAATACAGAAAATAAACAGCACACCAAGCCTTTGGCAAATATGCAGATTCGCTTAGTAGCTCGTTTTGCCTCTTTTGAAGAACTTGATTACACCCTTGCCGAGCATTCATTTGGAGTTGAACATCCAACCTATGATGTTAATTTATCAACAGGTGGAGCCTCATTTTACCATGGACTTGACTTAACTCATACGTATTATGGAGATGGCTTTCGGTACCTGAACATCGTCTTGGATGAAACCATTACAGATGAGTTTGGAAACTTTAGCTTTGATTTCACAAATAAGTTCTGGACAGGTCTTTTAAAGGTGGATGCAATTGACGGTCATAATGTTCCATCCGGAGGAACTCAAATGCCCGGACAAGGTTTCTTTAATCCCATCAACTCCATTGTTTTTCCAGGTGCAGGAATGAATCCCGGGCAATTCAATCCCGGTACTGGCAAGTCCAACATTTTTGGGGAGCACGCCCCACAAAAAGTCAATGTGCATGCAGCACCACCGGATTTGATTTCCGGTCACAGTCACTATGGGTACGTATGCCTGAAAATTGAAGTTGTCAACCAAAAATTTGCCAGCCCCGATATTGACATTTTTGCCATGCCGGGCGACAATATCCATCTTCCTACACAGATGGCCAAATTGAAGACTTATAATATGATTGTTCAGGTAAAAGCGAATGATGAGCCTGAACAGATAAGACCCGGAAATTCATCAATACCTGGTGCCAGAGTAAGTATATTCAGAGATTATGGAAAAGTTGAACAAGAGGTACCTGCCATCATTAAGTACGAAGGACAAAAATTGGATAGCAGGACTTATGTCAATAATACCGAATTTAAGGATGTAGCCGTTGATACCACCGATGTAAATGGGAAAGCAGTATTTCTAAATTTGGTGCGCCATGCCTATATTAATCCCCAATACAAAATCCAGATTTTAACACGTGCCGGGGAATTAGTGGATACTGATTACGAAAATACTTTTTACAATTATCGGGAACGCCTTGAAAAGCTTTCAGATGATCAGGTCAGTGCCATACAAACCTCTGCCGATAAGGTACTATACAATCATCAATACACTATTCCTATTATTACACGGGAGTACGTACTTAAACCACTTCCACCCGAAATAAAAGGGCGTACCATGGCTATGTCAAATCTGGAAAATATTGGGATGCCTGGGGTAACTATCAAGCTTCTCAACCAGAATGGGGACGGTTACTTGAATAATCATTTACAGTTCTTGATTAGGTGCAATACAATGGAGCAAACTATTCCATCCATGGAAAATGGCTTCTTTCGCTTCCCTAATCTACCAATAAAAGATAACAATGGTCAATATTTTTATCGCCGCTTATGGATCACACACCCACTTTACAAATCTAGGATTTATCCGCCAATAGGAACTCAAGATCTTGGAGGACAAAAGCCATATAAACTATTACTTGGCGAGTTAGTAGACATTAAGGATGTGAATCTGGAGCCAAAAGAATTAGTCAATGGTTATGTGGAAGATGAAGATGGAAATCCGGTAACAGCATATGTTCGATCGGGAGATTCGCCTTATTATAAAACGGAGCTAAAGCAAGTTATCATAAATCCTTTTCCTCCGGCTATAACCGTAATTCACGAAACTTTTTCAGTGCCGGCCGAACCACTGGAGATAGTAGATCTCGAAGTGCGACCATTGTCAACCAAATATTTTCCGCAAGACACCAGCTATTATCCCGAGCAAAAAGCTGCGAAGATTACCGTATATCATCGTTTGCACCGACCGGAGGTTACCGTTTTAAACGAACAAGGACAGCCTGTATTTGGAGCAACAGTAAATATAGGTGGATTTGAAGCAAAAACGAATAATTTGGGGGTTGCAAGATTCAAATTTGCAGCAGCTGCCGACCAATTCATTCTCAAAATAACACCTTCGCCGGCTTATGCACCCATACAAGTACCTGTAGAAATACCTGTCAGCAAGCATACGATGGCATTGGATCCGTTTATTTTAAAAAAGGCAAAATCATTACAGGGAAGAGTCACCGCACAATCGGGCTTTCTTCCCATAGAAGGTGCGTTGGTATTTTCTGAACTGGTAACTACCGACGGCTCACCTTTGTATATTGAAGCCACCACAAATGAACAAGGCAATTATTTGCTCCAAGGCATACCAAACGATATGACAGGCCTGTTGGTTCAGGTGATAAAAGAAGGTAGTAATCCAAGTTATATTGGAACAACCGAATACATTGAGTATCCTCAGACCAATCCCTTGAGGCCTATGACCAAAAATTTCAGTCTTCAAGTCATGACGGATTGGGACTTGGCTAGCTTATGGAAGTATCCAATTGCTGTAACAGACTTTACAGAACGCAGTGAGCCCGGAGAATCGGAAATATCCTATTTCATATCAGGTTATTTGACCTCCCCAAAACCGATTGGTGATTTATCTGTTTTACAAAATGATTTAAAGATTCCTTTTGCAGGCGTTCAGGTAACAAAAGGAAATGACAACAAACCCGAACCTCTGGCAAACAAGATCTTACTTGAAGCCATGGAAATACCTTTGCATGTCGGGCAAAGCTATACGGCTACATTGTATAATTATGGAAATGCCAATTTATACGGTATATTCCCAAAAAAACTTATAGAATTAAGTAAAATAACTGCAGGCTTAGGAGGAGGACTGATAGAAGGGCACCTAAAGCTGAATTTATCCAGCTTTGAGTTAGAATATCAATTCAGCGGACAGCTTTTCCTAGGGGATGATACTACCTACAGTCGTATTACTGCTTTTAATACAGCGTTCCCATATCCACAGCAAAATATACGCTATCCGGTGTTTAGCATCAGTCGCTTCCTGAATCCAGTACCGGTGAAGTCGTATAAGGTGTTTGGATTTAATGCCAGTTCCGACTTGAGCAACAGCTTTTTGCAAAACGATGTCATCCGATTAAAAACCGTTTTGCATACCCAAATCCCCGGTGGAGGACCCAACTCCACACTGGATTTAAAAATTCCGGCAGGTTCTCTCGTGATAAAGAATACCGAAATAAACTTTGAAGAAACTCCAAGCAGTTCGTTGACATTTGATTTGGAAAAATGGAAAGTACATACCACCAAACCATGGCGTTTCGATATCAATGAAAATGCTATTGTACTTCCGGAAGTCCTTATTATTACTGGTCAAGGGGTTGATGCCAAAGTAAAAAACATGAAAGTGAGGCCAACTTCTTTACACGAAGGGCAAATTCAGCTGGAAGGCGGACTTACCCTGGGTGGAATAGCCAATGTGGAGCTGTCGGGCAGTTTAGAGCCTGTGTTTAATTTCGACAGCAGCATCGGACATTATCGAATTAGTTTAGTGGGTAGTGGAGATGCCGTTGCTGGAGTTGTAAAGAATTTAATGCATACCGAACCCCCCAGATTAGAATTTGAGTCTATTGGGATGCTTAGCAATCAAACTGAAGCAATTACCATCAATCAAACGTTACGCTTTTACAAGGTGGTGGATATTCCCATTCAAAGCATCATGACCGGGCCCGGTTTCTTTTCGTTGAAAGGTAGCCCCGAACTAAATATTCCGGGTTTCAGCCCCCCTAACACCGTTGTTAATTTTACAAAAAACAAAAATAAATTAATGCCTCAAATCGATCCATTACAGGGGATTATACAAGCTTATGGAAACGTGGAATTTAAATTAATGCATGACTTCGACAGGCAAGTATTCAAGCCTGATCTTTATACTTCTTATGGCACAATAAGCATCAAACCAGCAGCTGATGAAGAAGAAGGCCCACCGGTAACATTTACAGGCTTTTTAACCAAAACACCCACAGCATGCAATATTGAAATCATTAAAATAGATAATAATCATTTTAAAGGGAATACCATGCAGCAGATGCCTGCCGGAATAAATAGCATGCCTGTAAAAGAAGGTTCCATGCATGTGGTGGATAACAAATGGGATATTTTATCCTATAAGGCATATACAAGCTCTATTGAAGGACTTGAAGAAAAATTACTTGATTTTAAAGTATATGGAGCCATTGATGTCAGCGGGGATGATATAAAAGTGAACAACATCAACACCCCGCTCGGAGGATTGAGCATGGTATATGATTTCAGAAATGGAAGTTTGTTTGGTTCTTTGAACATGAGATATCTTCCATTGGGATTTGCTACAATTTATGAAGGTACAGCTTCCGTTCGCTTTGATAATAATGGCTATTATTTCCTGTTACATCTTAAACATTTTGGTTTGGGACCCGGTGGAGGAATGCCCGGATTCAAAGGTGCTTTTCTGGTAGGAAAAGCCAGCCCCATAAATCCCGCAGATTTAGAACCCATTCAAAACAATTTCCGTTATAATATGCCCAACTTCAACAGCTTTGCAGGCTTATATGTTATGGGAGAAAAAGAAATTGTGAATATTTCAATAAATATTATAAAGAATGTCCTACCTATTGTAGACATTCATACTGCTGCTGGCTTGGGTATGTTTGTAAATGCCAATTTCGGGCAATCAACTTTTGCTATAGGAGGCTATGGTTATGGTAAGTTTAAAGGTTCTAAAATCTATACAGTGGAGGGCCTTGGCGTGAATTGTATACTTGGAGCCCAAGGAGATGTCGGGTTGAGTATATATGGGGCTTATGAAAATGACCAATTCTTGATAAATACCTGTGGAGATGGAAGTATTGGAGGTATAATTGATGGCCTTTGCGCAGAATTTTTTCCAAATAATGTATTGGATTACTTTAGAAATCTAATCGATATTAAAATTGAAAATGAATTTAATTTCACAAAGAAAAAATGGACTCTGGATGTTGGATTATTCGAGAAATGTCCGAGCTTAAAAAAATAATTTACCATGAAAAAACTTATATTTATATATTGCCTCCTTGGACTTACGATTGTTCTGCAGGCACAGCACATTAAGGTATTCAAGAGCAGCAGCCAAACCGATATTCCCAATTTAGAATGGATTGTCACAGATATCCAAGACAGTATTTCCGAGCTGGAAATATTCCGAGCTCCCCATGATGCACAATCATTCGAGCAGATTGAAACACAGACATACTTCTTCAGTTCTGCTGATACGCTTTTAATTGGCATCGTTGATACCACTCTGACCCAAAAAGGTGTCTGGCAGTATTATATTCGTATTCCCATGCTGGAAAAGGATACTATTAATTCGGACATTATGTTCGCACACAATATGGGCTATTTGGCAGCTCCGGAAGTATACCATTTGCAGGCACAATCTGCTCAGGAAAGAAAAGCGATAGAGCTAAATTGGGAAGTTCGTAACCCTGCTACCATACTTTCCCAATCCATTTACCGCAGCCGCAACTATGACGACGGATTTGAGCTCGTAACCCGTCTGGGAGCTAATGCTCGTAGTTTTACGGACGAGGTGAGCCGCGCCAATGAGCCATGGTTTTATTTCATAATGATTCATGATTATTTTGGATATCAACCGCCAAGTACGCGTGTATACGGAATCAGCACCTATGCCGAAGCTCCTCTTACTCCCTATGGGTTTACAGCAATTCAAAATGGCAAAGATGTAGTGCTGAACTGGGAGAAAACAAGTGACAACACCTTCAGTTACCGTATTTATCGCCGAGAAAACGGAAAAGGTAAATTTTATCCCGTCGGAGAGCCATTTTATCTTCCCGGAGACAAGTTGACACGCACAGACAGCCATGCTATAAATGACAGTATTTTAAGCTTAGAATATTATTGTACAGCTATAAGTGACGGTTATATCGAAAGCTTGCCTACGGATACGGCTTATCTGTATTTTCCTGAAAATATTGTGGTAATTCCGCCAGCCGAATTTGACTATGTAATGGAACCCGATGGACAAATTCGCCTGTTTTGGACAGCAGCGGATGTATTCTCCAATATAATTGGTTATAATCTTTTTAAGGTAGGAAGCGACAGCATTGCCAGAAAAATAAATGCCGAACCTATCATGGAAAATAGTTTTCTGGATAAGCCGGATACTCAAGAAGAAATCATAACCTATCAGGTAGAATCGCTGAATCCGGCAGGTAAGCCTTCAGCCCTGAGAACGAGCATCACAGTGGAGAGATCAAATCCACAGTATCAGTTACTTCTCTCTTATACACAAAAGGAAGACCGCATCATGTTGGAATGGATTCCACTGAGGCTTGAGGGTATAAAACAACTTCACATGATGCGGCAAAGCGGAGATGAGGATGCCTTATTACTGGCAAAAATCCCAAATGAACGTGCCTTCTATACCGACCAAAAGGTCAAGAGGGAAACCACTTATATCTATACTGTTGTCGCCGAAATGGAAGACGGCCGACAAATTATGGTAAATAGTGGACTAATAGTGCGTAAATTTTAGCGAATGAATTAAGATTCTATGCCCATCAAAAAAACCGGTCGGGTACATCCCGACCGGTTAAGAATATCCATTTGATACCCTTTACTAAAAAATAAATTTCCGTACAACCAGGGTATTGGAATGGTGAATCAGTATAACATAGGCACCTTTCTTATAGTTTTCTACCGAGAGTTGCGTCTGTTGCAGGTTCGAACTTTGGAATGACTTAACCAATTGTCAGGCAAGGTGTGGATCGAGCGCAACTTAGGCGCTTCACGTGTAGCCAGAGCCAGCAATGATGAGCAGGCTTACGGCGACCTTTATCAATGGGGCCGTTTGGCCGATGGCCACCAATGCCGCAACTCGGCCAACACCACCACCCTGAGCAGCAGCAATGTGCCCGGACATAATAAATTCATCGTGGCTCCAAGTTATCTCTGGGACTGGCGCAGCCCTCAAAACCATATTTTATGGCAGAGGGTAAATGGCATCAATAACCCCTGTCCGACCGGATACCGTTTACCTACCAATGCAGAATTGGATGCCAACGGCAAAGCTGGAGCACGAACAATGCTGCCGGCGCATTTGCTTCCCCGTTGCGCTTGCCTGTTGTCGGCGGCCGCTTCAGCAGCAGTGGCTCGCTTGGCAAAGTTGGCTCATTCGGCGACTATTGGTCATCTTCGGTGGATGGCTCAGACGCCAGACTCCTCTACTTCGTCAGCGGCAATGCCTAGATGTTCAGCTACGATCGTGCGAACGGGCAGTCGGTTCGCTGCCTCAAGGATTAGCCCGCAGTGCGGACCCTTTGATTGATTGAAACCCGCAGGGTTGACCCTTAGCCCTGCCGTTTCGCCTCCGGCGGGCGGAAAGGTAGGCTTCAATTTGCAAAATCTCTTTGCCCTGTTTTAAACAATAGGACAACTGTTATATGATCTGAAACATTTGAGAGACACAATTAACTATCTTTAAAAATGAAGCAACTGATTGATCTAGAATAATGGGAATGGGAAGAGCACTTTAGGTTCTTTTTTCAATTTGAAGAACCATTTTTTGGTATCAGCACACAAATTGATTGCACAAAAGCCTACGAGAAAGCCTAACAGCAGGGGCGTTCCTTTTTTTCTGTACTATCTGTACCGGGCACTGAGAGCTGCTAATGAAACGGAAAACTTTCGCTATCGGATAATTGACTATCAGGTTTTTCTATTCGATTATGTGCATGCATCGCCGACCATCAACCAGACAAACGGAACTTTTGGCTTTGGCTATATGGATTACTACCGGAATGAGGATGTGTTTTATGCCGCTGCTTTGAAAGAGATTGAACGGGTGCAGAAATCAATCGACCTGATGCCGGCATTCTCAGCTGAGAATGTGATTCATTTTTCGGCACTTCCATGGATTGATATCAGCGTACTCTCGCATACACGAAGCTTTTCATTTCCGGACAGCTTACCCAAAATATCATTCAGAAAAGTTACTGAATATGAAGGGGTAAAAACCATGCCGATCTCCGTTCACGTGCACCATGGCTTGGTAGACGGCTACCATGTAGGGCTGTTTATATTGCGCTTTCAGGAACTGATGAATGGGTAGGTGGTGGGAATTAAAAATTAAGAATTTATGGTAACGTAAAAATTATTTAGTGTTTTTATGTTCGAATAGGTAGTATCAGAACGAAATTAAATATATTTATTAATAAAATCTATAATATCTTCTTTTATAAATTCCCAATACTTCCCTTTCAGGCAATTCGGATCAAAATCCGCATCTGCTATAGTAAAGTCCAGAAAGTTTTTAATGATTAGTTGTTCATTATGGTTATATGGATAACGCTGTTGATGTAACGATAGCATTTCTTTTAGGTTATATTTATCAATGAGTTCGTGAAGGTCCCAAAAGTCTTTTTTACGCCCCCCTCTTTGTATTACATCAATCTTCATAGCAATTATTTCCCCAATTGTTGCAAGGCGAATATTTTCATTGGTGTGAACCATATCGTGAATAAATGAATCGGTGTAAAATACATCCAATTTTATGGCATTATCTTTCGTTTCTCCAATCAGATAAGATGTTCCTAGGGGTGCAGGTGAATTTGAAAAAAAATCAACATAAGAAAAGCTGGATTTTAAATACTTCTCGATTTTTTCAAAATCAATAGACCCATAATCAACATCTGTAAAAAGGTCTATATCAACAGAAATGCGATGCCCTAATTGCAAACTTAAAGCCGTACCACCCACCAATCGAAAATCTGAAAACTCTCCAGCATTCATTAGTTTTATAAGAACCTGCTTTAATGAAATACTTACTGTATTTAAATCGAGTTTTTTAATTTAATCGGCAATGTTGATTTTGCAGAAAGAGCTTGTTCAACTTTCTTCATGCCATAAAAACGAGTGATTTCTTCTTTTTCTTCTTTGTTTCCTCTCTCAAAGACTCTTTTGATGATGGAATCGGCATAGCTTTCCCAATCTAATTTTTCAACATCAGTATCCCAGAATAATGATTTTCTGATTTTCTGCAGATTGGGAGTTCTTTTTGGGAGTTTTAACTTTTCTCTCTCAATGTCGAAATAGGCCTGTAACACTACTAACTCACCCTCTTTTAAACCGAGTTCTTTTTCAATCTTTAAAGCCAAAGAAGTAGGTAAATTTCGTTTACCTTTTATAATCGCATTAAATGTTTGAGGGAATTCACCCACAGCCATTGAAAATGGTCGCTGTTTTAGCCCTCTTTTCAACAGTTCTCTCCCCAGAACAATTCCCGGATGAATGCCTTTATATTTCTTACTTAAAGATTTCATTTTGCAAAGATAAGCATATTTGCTTATATATCGAAATTAAAATTAGTTTTGTCCATCACATTCAAGTTTTTCTTTTAGCGCTAAATGCATGGTTATGTCCATTAATTTTTAAAACATAGATTAGATTAATCCACTATTCTACTTTTTGGCCAAAAAGTAGAATAATAATGTTTGCTATTCTACCTTTCTTGAATAAATTAGAATAGAAAAGAAGGAGCCAAGATAGTAGTACCCCTAAAAGGGCGTTACATTTTGGTAATAAAACAAGATTCTATACCTATCAAAAAAAAACCGGTCGGGTACATCCCGACCGGTTAAGAATATCCATATGAGATCCTTTACTGAACGATAAATTTCCGTACAACAATGGTGTCAGAATAGTGAATCAGTACAAAATAGGCACCTTTCTTATAGTTTTCTACCGAGAGTTGCGTTTGTTGCAGGTTCGAACTTTGGAATGACTCAACTAATTGTCCGGCAAGGTTAATCACTTTCACACTTCCGCCTTCATTAATTTCTGAATTAATGGTAATTGTGGAAGTTGTAGGATTGGGGAACAATACAAAGCTACTGGCTTGCATTTCGGCCACATTCACAAAACCTGTGGTGAAGGTAAGGGTCTCGGAAGGTTCCGATTCCTGCCCCGATGCATCAACTGTAGTTACAAACACGCTATATTCCGTATTTTCTTCTACATCAAGGATGATTTGAGTTCCTTGTGTTTGGTGGGTTACAGTAGTAGAGTTAAGGAATACGTTGAAGTATCCTAAGTCGTTGATGGGAGGCATATCCCATGAAACAGGTGCATAAAGACCTTCGCTGATCACATCTTCATCTACTCTAAGGTTGACAGGTGCAGGTGGCACTTCGTTCACTACCCTATAGTTCATCACACCGTAATAAGTCGGTACAAAATATTGATCATTATGGGCAGGCCATTTCCCATCCCAATCGGAAATACTTGCATCGCGTACAAACAGAAACAGTCCGCTTTTATTATCTGCACTTGATTTAAGATGCCAGTCTTCTTCCGTGCCAAATGGCAAGGCAAATTCGGCAGTCTGACAATCGTCTGTCAATGAGAATGCGATGATCTGCTCAGGCAGGTACACGATGTCGCCTACTCCACCTGTATTGTAAATAGGACGATAGCGAATAGTGCTTCCACTGGCTCCGTAATACATCCAGTAGTTGCCTTCTGAATCATTGCCGGATTCAGGAAAACTGCCATCATTATTGTCATCAATATAAAATGCAATACCGTCACTCTCATGGAGTTCATGGTCAAGATAGTTTTCCGAGCATACGTATAAATAGTCATCATCCATCTTAAAATACATGAACACGCTACCCATAGACCTGTTTTCTAAATAGTTTGACACATCAATACGGAAGGCATCATCCCACTCGCCAGGTGATTTGATCCCGTCTATAGTGGGTGCGCTACCCATATACACATCTATTTCATTAACTATGGCGGTAGTGGATACATATCCTTGAGCCACATTGGAGTATGGTGACTCGAATGAAGCTGATAGCTGAGCGGTAACGGTATAATAATAAGTACGTGTAGGTATTGCTGTTTCATCAAGAAACTCGGCCTGGTCTGTTCCTATTGAGGCTATTGGAGCACCAAAAGGCGCATCGAATGCATTCTTACGGTAAATATTGTATCCGGTAAACGCATCTGTGTATTCAGGCCAAATCAGCCGGACATGATCGTATGCGCCTTGAGAGGCTATCAATTGACTGATAGCGGTTCCTGTAGCTTCCATTTCCACATTCAATGTAGTGGCTTCACCTTCGGTGATTACTATATTGTCAATTGTTTGAGGATAATATCCGGGCATGGTAAAGTTCACGCTATATGTTCCGGCAGGTACATATTTAATGATATATGATCCATCAGTTGTAGTAGTTTCAAAATAGTCATCTATGCCTTCAATAGTGATCATCACGCCGCCATGATCGGTATTGCCGGTCAGGTGCACCGATCCTTGCAAGCTGCCTGCGTCGGCTGGTATGCAATTGATATAATATACGTTTCCTCCGTTACCCATCTCGCGTGCATGCACTGCTTTACCGCCTAACAAGCAGGTAGAGCCATCGCCTGCCATATCTACACTGAAGAGCGAGCCGGCTGTGTTGATCTCACCTATAGGTACGTTACTTTGTTTTCTGAAGAGAAAGAAATCGGCTGTAGAATGGTTCAAAGGGCCATAGCTGACACCGGCTATCAGGCTCCCATCATCCGACATGGATACCTGACAAACCTCATCGCCCACGTTTTCATATACCCAAACAGGTTCTGAAGAAAACTTGTTGAATAGAAACAAACTGCCGTTATAACCGTTTGAGACAAAGTCTAAAGTGCCGAAAGCTATTAATGATCCATCAGCTGAGATGGCCTGTCCCATTCCCCAGGTGGAGCTGCTGCCGGGTCCGGCTAAGTTAGCCTTCCAGAGCAACTCATATTCAGTGCCATTCCATTGCAGGAAACTTGCCATACCGGTAAAGTCGCCAAAAGCTAAAAACTCACCATCGGCACTTAGGGCAGGTGCCTGAGAAGGAGAGTTGTTGTAGTAGTCAATATTATCTTGTATGACAGTCCCGGTTGCCGGATTGAGTACCCAAATATGTTGCTCGGGTGCAGCAAAAGCAACTAAGAGCCGCTGATCGTTTAAGGGAGTAGCTAGACTGACAATGTTGTTCGGTAAATTATCCATAGCCCAGATTGGGGTAGTGCCAGTCAGCTCATAGGCTGCAAGCGAGTAGCTGCCTTCGTTATTATAGGCAACAAAAAAGCCTTCGCCGTCTTGTCGGACAATAGCTGATAATACCCTACCCGGCAAGATGATGCTGGTAATGCTTTCCCCCGATTCAGGTTTTAGAATATTCAGATGAGTGTCGTCCACAACAAGATAAGCTGTGCCAGCCTCATTGGAATGGTTGATGGCCCAACTATCGTCAGTAGCAAATTCCCATTCGGCTATATTGGTGTTGCCGTGCAGAGCCACCCGCTGGTCATTGAGTTGCCAGTTCAAGTAGTTCTTGTGTGTTCCATCCGAGTGAAATAGATCACCTACTGTTGCGGTTGCTTCGGCTTTATGCCATAAAATGTCAACAGTAGCAGTAGGTTGTTCTACAGATTTTGGATGAGCTTGATTATCCGTCTTAAAATAGTTCCCAAGCATGGGATCACTTATTGTTTGTACTGCTCTTTGTGCAACGCTGGTTGCAGAGGTGATAAAGAGCAACATGACTAAATAGGAAAATTTTTTCATAGGAAAGATGTTTTGGTTTTATAAAGATTCGCTCAAAGGTAGTGAAATTATATCTTTTTTATTATGAATGAATCCTCTGTAATTTAGTTGTACTAAAACCAAAATTAATGCCTTTGAGCCGGGCTTTTTGTATTTTCGCATTTCAAAGCATGCTGCATAGATGAAAGATGACCAGTTTAATAAGCGCCGTTGGGCCGGCTCGTATTTTATTTCAGTGTTGAGCATAGGATTGGTATTGCTGTCGTTGGGATTGTTAGGTCTGGTTTTTCTGCATGCACAGCAACTCTCCGTGTTGATACGTGAGAATATCACTTTTGAGATCATTATGAACGGAGAGGCTAAAGAAGCTAATATCCTGCAATTTCAAAAAGTGTTGGATGCTAGCCCTTCGGTGAAATCAACGCAATATATTACCCGGGAAGAGGCTACCAAACAATTAGCAACCGAGTTGGGCGAAGATTTCATTCACTGGTTAGGCGAAGATGAAAACCCGCTCTTACCCTCTATAGAAGTGAAATTCAATGCAGCATGGGCCAACAACGATAGCCTGGCTGTGATCGATAAACAATTGTCAGTTCACAAAGATGTGAAGGAGGTGTACTACCAACAGTCGCTGATCCATCTGATCAATCAAAATATTCAGCGCATAGGATTTGCGTTATCTGTGTTTTCAATTTTGTTGTTAGTCATAGCTACTGCCTTGATCAATAACACGATACGTCTTGCCGTATATGCCCGGCGTTTTCGCATACGAAGCATGCAATTAGTAGGGGCTACTGAGCCTTTTATCCGTAAGCCTTTTCTGATGCAAGCCATAGGACAGGGTTTCATAGGAGGGACTATGGCGATACTATTGTTGATAGGGTTGTTATATCTGTTGACAAGCCATATACCCGAGCTTCTGCTGCTGCAAAATATCAGAAATATATTGTTGTTGTTTGTAGCTCTGCTGATTCTCGGAATATTGCTCACCATCATTTCTACTTATGTGTCGTTGAACAAGTATTTACGAGCTAAAACAGATAAACTTTTCGTGTAATTAGGCTGAAAACCTTACTTTTGCATATCTCTACAATTTTTAATACATATAACAATGGCCAAAAAGAAAGAAACAAGCGTTCCTTCTGAGCAGAAAACCAGCCAGTTTGCACTCACCCGAACAAATTATAAATGGGTGCTGATAGGATTAGTTTTCATAGTTGTGGGTTTTTTATTGATGGCGGGTGGAGGGTCTAAAGACCCGGACGTCTTTAGCGAGAATATCTTTAGTTTCAGACGTTGGACCTTAGCTCCCTTGTTAGTGTTAGCCGGCTATGTGATAGAAATATACGCCATTATGAAAAAATCTGATGACTGAACAGGGATTCAGTTGCAGATGTAGCAGAGCAAATCTTGAGAGTGGGTATCAGTCGATTTCATTCTCTATTCAGATCAACAAATAACCAACCGAATTATTTATTTTATCCCTTTACATAATGAATTGGATTGAAGCATTGATATTAGGCCTTATACAGGGTCTTACCGAGTTTTTACCTGTAAGCAGCAGCGGTCATTTAGAGTTAGGAAAATACCTTCTTGGTGTGGAGGCACAGGAAAGCCTTTCGTTTACCGTAGCAGTTCATGGGGCGACAGTGTTGAGTACGTTGGTCGTTTTCAGAAAAGACCTGTTAAATATATTTCGCGGACTGTTTGAATGGCGGTGGAACGAATCATGGCAGTTTGCACTGCTCATCGCTATATCTATGATACCGGTGCTGATAGTTGGGTTGTTTTTTGCCGATTTTGTAGAATCTTTTTTCAGCGGGAATATCCGGTTTGTTGGCTTCATGCTGTTGATCACAGCCATATTGTTGGGCTTTACTTATTTCAAGAAGTCTAATACCCGAGCTATAAGCCGGTTTGATTCTCTGTGGATTGGTATTGCTCAGGCTCTTGCGGTGTTGCCGGGTTTGTCTCGTTCGGGTGCTACCATCAGTACAGGACTTATGTTGGGTAACAGGCGAGAGTTAGTAACACGGTTTTCCTTCTTGATGGTGATCATTCCTATTATAGGAGCTAATTTTTTATCGGTACTCAAACACGATACCGCTTCAGAATCAGCTATAGGAGCTATACCTATGATAGTAGGTGTGATAACAGCTTTCGTGTCGGGTTTGATGGCATGTAAATGGATGATTCGTATAGTGAATCAAGGCCGGTTGATTTATTTTGCTGTTTACTGTGCCTTAGTAGGTGGCTTAGCCGTCTGGCTAGCCTGAGGGAATTGTTAATAATCAAGATTGAAAATAAATAATACAGAAAAGCAGTATAGGTTACAACACAAAGATGCAGGTTTTACAAACGAGTTTTTCTTTTGAAGAAGGTGAGGTATTATTGGTAGATAAGCCGGTTGGATGGACCTCTTTCGATGTGGTTAATCATCTTCGTTTGCTCATCAAACGGTATTTGCATATCCCAAAGCTCAAGATCGGACATGCCGGTACTTTAGACCCTTTAGCCAGTGGCTTGTTAATAATATGCACAGGCAAGCTGACCAAGCAAATTCAGGCTCTGCAAGACCAGGACAAGGTGTATGTTGGGAAAATGCGCCTTGGAATGACTACACCTTCTTACGATCTTGAGACTGAGCCTGATGCGTTTTTTTCAACTACACATCTCACTCCCGAACACATTGAAGAGGTGCGTAAGATGTTTATAGGCGAACAGCAACAATTGCCACCGGTGTATTCTGCTGTGAAAATTGATGGGAAACGTGCATTTCATTATGCCCGTAAGCAAAAAGAAGTACAGCTTAAAGCCCGAATAGTAACCATTTCTAATTTAGAAATTGATAGCACGGCTCTACCGGAGCTGTCTTTCAGGGTGGAATGCAGCAAGGGAACCTATATACGTAGTTTGGTGCATGATATTGGCCAGAAGCTGCAAAGTGGGGCTACTTTAACTGAACTAAGACGTGTCAAGTCGGGCAATTACGATGTGTTAGATGCCTGGGATTTATCAGCATTGAAACAAGTTATTCAAGGACTGTCAACACAATGTAAATAAGTCAAAAATTTGTCGGCCGCAAACGATTGCATAGAATCTTTTTGATTTTCCTCTTGACAAAACTTCGTTCTTGAGTTAACTTTGTATTTCCCCACGTTGAAATATGAATAGAGTTAAAAGTGGATTTTTTAAAATCAGTTGGTTAATTAAAGTTTAAGTGAATGAAATTATCTCAGTTCAGGTTTAACCTGCCCCAGAATTTTATTGCAAGCTATCCTGCCAAGAATCGTGATGAATCGCGGTTGATGGTGCTTCACAGAAAAGACAAAACCATTGAACATAGAATATTTAAGGATATCCTTGAATATTTTCGTGATGGTGATTTGTTTGTGCTCAACAACACCAAGGTGTTTCCTGCTCGTTTGTATGGCGAGAAGGAGAAAACCGGAGCTAAGATCGAAGTGTTTTTGCTTCGTGAGCTCAATCCCGAGAGTCGTTTATGGGATGTATTGGTCGATCCGGCCCGTAAGATACGCATTGGGAATAAATTATATTTTGGCGAAGATGAAGCTTTGGTAGCCGAAGTGATAGACAATACCACCTCACGCGGACGTACCTTGCGATTTCTGTTTGACGGGACTTACGAAGAATTTAAGAAAACTATCTACAGGCTAGGTAAAACACCTTTGCCTAAAGTACATAACAGAGAAGTTGAACCTGAGGATCAGGAATGGTATCAAACTATTTTTGCCAAACATGAAGGCGCTATAGCAGCCCCAACAGCTGGAATGCATTTTAGCCGGGAGCTTATGAAACGATTGGAACTCTTAGGTGTTGAGTTTGCCGAGATAACCCTGCATACTGGAATGGGAAACTTCAGACCTATTGAGGTAGAAGACCTTACAAAACATAAGATGGATTCGGAAGACATGAATCTTGATGAAGACAATGCAGAGCTTATCAATCAAACCAAATCCAGAGGAAATAGCATAGTATCAGTAGGAACAACTACTATGAAAGCGTTGGAATCGGCTGTAACTATACCGGGTAAGGTGAAAGCTTTTAAAGGATGGACAAATCGGTTTATATTCCCTCCTTATGAATTTAGTATAGCCGATGCGCTGATCACAAACTTTCATCTGCCCAAATCGCCTATGATGATGTTAGCAGCAGCCTTTGCCGACTACGATTTTCTGATGAAGGCGTATAAGGAAGCTATCAACGAAAAGTATCGCTTTTTTACGTATGGCGATGCCATGTTGATTATCTGATCCTGTGTAGATAGGGTTATACAAAAAAAGCCGGAGTTGACTACTCCGGCTTTTAAGTTTATTGTTCAAGCAATTCTGTTACCTTTTCACGCAGCTTGTCGCCACGAAGATTCTTAGCGATTATAGTCCCTTCTGCATCTAATAAAATACTGTGAGGTATGGATAATACACCATATAATTTGCCGGCTTCGTTACCCCATCCCTGAAGATCGGATACCTGAGGCCAGTCTAACTGATCATGTGCGATAGCTTCTATCCATTTCTCTTTGTCAGTATCGAATGATACACCAAAAACCTGAAACCCCTGGTCTTTGTAGTCAGCATGTATAGAAACAATATTTGGGTTCTCAACCCTGCAAGGGCCACACCACGAAGCCCAAAAGTCAACTAACAGCACCTTGACACCTATTTGTGAAGCCAAACTAACGGGGTTTCCATTAGGGTCATCCTGTGTGAAATCCTTGAAAGGCATGCCAACAGCTACACTCTTTAATAAAAGAACCCGATCACGCATGGCATCTAAATAAGGAGAACTGTTTTCTAAATCAAAATTCCCTAATATGGATTCCAACTCTTCTAATTCAAACGCATAGTTGTTGCGGTATAATAGATAGTGAGAAACGATATCTGAGTGATTATCAATGATATAATTAACTAAATAATTCTGCTTTTCTTGATCAACATCACCGTAGGCATCTTCTGCCTGAGCTTTAGCTGTTTCGTCACCCGATTCTTCAGCTTCCTTATATTCTTTGTATAATTGATATAAAGTTTCGTCATACTGATCATACAAAGTTAAAAAATCAACATATCGCTGATGAACAGCCGAACCAGAAATAGTGGCATCCCGAATATTTTCAGGGTCAACCTGAATATTGATGTTGGAAGTTTCTGCAAAAAATGGAATATTTCCGCGTATATCCTGCAAGCTCAGATACAACATTTCTTCATTCTCAAGCTGCCCACTTAATTGAACCTGCCCGTTTTCTACTGTTGCCGAATCAAGCACAACCCATGCATCATCAAGGCGTCGCTGAACCTTAACAGTATGCCCATCAAAATTATTAACTGTGATTAAAAGCTGAAAATCCTTAGAAGATTCTTTTGATGAATCACAAGCTATGAGAAACAAGAATAGTATAGGAATAAAAAGAAATTTTTTCATCGGTAATGGAATTTTAAAATGAATGAAGCGCAAATCTAATTATTATCTTGCACACTCTTTTCAAAAAATTGATTGCACAGATTAATTTGTCATAATTAAGCTGACTCTATCCCCTTTCATTCAAGACGCAACAAATATTTTTAATGCGATTGTCATATTATGGGAATAGCCCTTTGGCAGAGCGGTTTACAAACAGATAGCTTAAAAGCAGGATGATGATAGCTGAAGCAATGCTGCTGAGTATAATCCGCAGGAAGGTATATTCAATTTGCTGAAAACTGAACGATTCAAGTAGAAACAGACTTCCATGATAGATCAAGACCATCACTAAAGTGTAGGATATCCACCCTCTGTCGCCCATTTGAGAAATAGAAGGATAGCTGATGTTTTCGGGTATGCTGCTGCCTGTTATCAGACGTATAACAGCCGGCCTGGTAAAAGCCATCAATAGAAGAGCAGCTGAATGCAGGCCTGCTGTTGACATAAATATGTCCATGATCATTCCCACACCAAAAGCTGAAATTAGAAGAAGCCAGCCTGGAACAGCAATAGGTAGCATCATAATAAACAGAACATACACAAATGGATTCACGTAACCGCCTAAACGAATATTATTAATAACCCAAACTTGTAGCAAGAGCAAGCCTGTCAACCGAGCTATTTGAATCAGTGTTTTATTCATGGATCATCGTGTTTTCAATGGTATCCAATTCCTCTTTATGGGTGTTTTTTATGATATATACCTGACGAAGACTATTGAAATCAGTCGAAAAACGTATGTAAGCCGAATTAAGTCCGCCATGCGTTGATGGGATAAACTCTTCTACTATACCCACCGGCATCCCTTCCGGAAAAACAAATGAATGACCACTTGTAACTATTGTATCGCCCTTGTTTACTTGAACATGTGTAGGAATGTCAACTATTTCACCTTGAGTATAATTGCCCCCTTCCCATTTCAGATTTGCTAGCTGGCCTGAGTTTTGCAACCGAACGCTTAAGCTGGCATACCGATGCAATAGTGATAAAGCAGTGGAATAATGAGCCGAGGTGCCAATGATAATACCGGCAATCCCTTCCGGACTGATCACACCCATATCTTGCCTGATACCATCAGATACTCCCTTGTTTATGATAAAATAATTATTGCGTAAATGAACGGTGTTACTGATTACACGAGCGGGGATGAACTCAAAAATAGCTGGCTGACTCATACTGTCGAAATAATCAGAATTGGTTTTATACTGGTTTAGTTCCTCTAATAATACAGCATTCTGTTGCTGTAGCATTTGATTTTGTTTGTGAAGGCTCAGATACGAACCCATGGTATTGTTCCATTCATACAACTTACCAGTGATATTGTTGGTAGCATGGGTTAACACGGCTCTGTGATAGCTGTGGCTACGGCTAAGCAGTAGAATCGATACGATCTCAAGTGAAATAAATAAAAGTACAAAATGATGCTTTTGTAGAAACCGTATCAGTGTTTTCATCTGATTGAAATTTTGTCATTTTGTAAAGTAGAGGCAGCCACAGTATTTTCAGATTATGATACCGTCTTGCTTTTTCATACACTTTTTTCAGCTTTAGTCTACAGGATAACTTAAAACAGTATATACGCCTTTTATTCTATCGTACATCTTTTGCTTGTCTATTTGATCAGGAAGGGGAATTTATTGAAGTTTTTCAGTGCGATACCTGTTCCTCTTGCTACTGCTCTAAGTGGGTCTTCGGCTACACGTACCGGAAGTTTGGTTTTTTGCTGCAGGCGTATATCTAATCCTCTAAGCAGCGAGCCACCGCCAGCTAAATAAATACCTGTTCTGAAAATATCGGCAGAAAGCTCGGGTGGGGTAAGCTCAAGCGCATTCATCACGGCTGTCTCAATCTTTGAGATACTTTTGTCAAGGCTTTGTGCTATCTCAACATGGTTTACTTTAATCTCCTTTGGAATACCTGTTAACATATCTCTTCCATGAACAGGAAACTCATCAGGTGGGTTTTCGATTTGTGTGATAGCTGCCCCTACTTCCATTTTTATGCGTTCGGCCGTACGCTCCCCAATGATGATATTGTGTTGCTTGCGCATATATTCCATGATATCCGAATTGAAATCATGTCCGGCAATGCGGATAGAAGTGTTATTGACTATTCCACCAAGTGCGATGACGGCAATCTCGCTGGTGCCACCACCTATGTCAATGATCATATTTCCGTTTGGTTCTAACACATCGATTCCTATTCCGATAGCTGCTGCCATAGGCTCGTGTATCAGTCGTACCTCTTTGGCTCCGGCCTGTTCGGCCGAATCTTTTACAGCTCTTTCCTCAACCTCTGTGATACCCGAAGGGATACAGATAACCATTTTCAATGCGGGAGGGAAGAGATGACTCTTGATCCCTATCATTTTGATCATCTCCCTGAGCATATGCTCGGCAGCCTGGAAATCGGCAATAACTCCATCGCGCAAAGGACGTATGGTTTTGATGTTTTCGTGGGTTTTGCCATGCATCATCATAGCTTTTTTCCCAACAGCAATGATGCGGCCGGTATTGCGCTCAACAGCTACTATTGACGGCTCGTCAACAACTACCTTGTCGTTATATAAAATCACTGTGTTGGCCGTACCCAAATCAATGGCAATTTCTTTATTGAGGAAAGAGAACAGTCCCATAATTCAAAGCAAAAAAGGATTAATGTTTAAAATGTCGTATTCCGGTGAAAACCATTGCCATATCGTATTTATTGCATGCATCTATTGATTCCTGATCGCGAATAGAACCGCCGGGCTGAATAACGGCAGTGATTCCGGCCTGATGAGCCAAGGTAACAGAATCGGAGAAAGGAAAAAACGCATCCGATGCCATAACAGAGCCATGTAGATCGGAAGCTGTCTCATTAGCTTTGGCAATAGCTTGCTTCAAGGCATCAACACGGGAGGTTTGACCCATACCGCTACCTATCAATTGACCGTTCTTGACCAAGACGATGGCGTTGGAACGGGTGTGCTTGACTAATTTGTTGGCGATAAGCAAATCGTGAATCTCCCGATCGTCAGCATGTCGCTGGCTGACTGTTGTCAGATCAGCAGCAGTTTCAGATTGCAGGTCCCTGTCCTGCTGTAATATTCCGCCTAAGATACTTCGGTATTGAAAAGCAGGAAATGTTGATGGCTTCATCTTCAACAGTATTCGGTTTTTGCGGCTTGCCAATAGTTCAAAAGCGGGAGCCTCAAAGTCGGGAGCGATCAAAATTTCAAAAAACTGTTGATCGATCTTTGCTGCCGTTTGTAAGTCAATAGGTTTGTTAGTTATCAGTATCCCGCCAAAAGCCGATACAGGGTCGCCGGCCAACGCAGCTTCAAAAGCTTGTACCAGTTCGTCGTGTATGGCAAAGCCGCAAGCATTGTTGTGTTTCAGTATGGCAAAAGCTGTTTCCTCAAACTCTGCAATCAGACTAAGTCCGGCATCCAGATCAAGCAGATTGTTGTATGAAAGAGGTTTTCCGTGCAACTGTTCGAAAATGGAAGTCAGCCCTCCATAAAAGACAGCCTTCTGATGTGGGTTTTCACCATAGCGTAGCGGTTGGCCGGCAGGTAGGCTCAGACGTAGCTCAGCAGAACTATCAGTCGCAAACCAGTTGTAAATCCTGCTGTCGTAATGCGAGCTGACAGCAAAGCCATACGTGGCAAACCGCTTGCGATCGGCCATATTACTCGAGCAATGCTGCTGTTTTAATAAAGAATATATCTCCTCAAAATAATGGGATGAAGGTGCTAACAGCACTTCCTCGAAATTTTTTGCAGCAGCCCGTATGAGGGAAACACCTCCAATATCAATATTTTCAATAATCTGAGCTTGATCGTTGCTTTGTTCTACAGTCTTTTCAAAAGGATATAAATCCACTATCACTAAATCGAAGGATTGAATCTGGTATGCCTCCATCTCTTCGGCGTCTGAAGCTATGGAAGGTCTTCCTAATATCCCGCCAAACACTTTTGGATGCAGCGTCTTCACCCGGCCACCTAAGAAAGATGGATACCCGGTCAGGTCTTCTATCTTTTCAACTTGTATATTCAAATTATGTATAAAGTCGTAGGTGCCACCGGTTGCAAACAGTTGCACCTGATGTTGCTGAAGAAGAGTGGCAATAGGTGCTAATTCTTCTTTACAGTATGCTGATAATAAAGCAGTTCGTATCTTTTTCAATGCCCCGACAGATATGGTTTATCTTTTTGCAAGATTACAAAAAAAACACGGGTTTAAAAGGGTATCGTATAGTTATATTTAATGATTGATTACTTTTACATGATTTATTGCAGGATTTTATGTTGATTTTATTTCGTCTGATCCATGAAAGTTTTCGTTTTGCCATAGTATCTCTGATGGTCAATAAGGTACGTACCGTTTTATCGCTATTGGGTATTACTATAGGCATATTTTCTATTATCGCTTTGTTTTCTGTTTTTGATAGCATGGAGAAGGCTATACGCGATAGCATCAGCTCGCTTGGAAACAATGTGTTGTATATACAAAAATGGCCTTGGATGGCTGGTGGTTCTGATTATCCATGGTGGAAATACTGGCAGCGTCCGGAAGCTACTTTAACCGAGATGGCCGAGCTTGAAAAGCGTAGTAATGCTGCTGAGGCTTTTGCTTTTTGGGTTTCAACCTCACGCGATGTTTCGTATCAGTCAGCTACCGTATCTGGTGTTTCCATCCAGGCTGTATCGCACGGATACCCGCAAGTGATGCCTTTCGATCTTCAAAACGGGCGATATTTTACACCTATCGAATCGCAAACCGGAAGAAATATAATCATCATTGGGGCTGATGTAGCATCCGAACTGTTTGGCAGCTCCGATCCAACAGGCCAGACAGTAAAAGTGTTCGGGCGAAAACTGAATGTGATTGGAGTATTGAAAAAAGAAGGTGAGAATATGTTTGGCGAAGCAAATGATAAGCTGGCATTTATCCCGATTAATTTTGCCCGGAATGTGATGGATATCAAAACAAGAGGGACCATCATAGCCGTGAAAAATAAAGAAGGCTTGCCAAATGAAGAACTCAAAGACGAACTTATTGGACTGATGCGTTCTATACGAAAATTAAAACCCTTAGAAGAAGACAACTTCTCAATAAACGAAATGGATATCATTAATAAGTCGTTTGATCAGTTGTTTGGTGTGATAGCTATAGTAGGTTGGATAGTAGGCGGATTCTCTCTTTTGGTGGGTGGATTTGGAATAGCTAATATCATGTTTGTTTCGGTGAAAGAGCGTACAAGTCAGATAGGTATTCAAAAATCAATAGGAGCAAAAAACTATTTTATTCTTTTACAGTTTCTGTTTGAAGCTGTGTTTCTTTCTATCATCGGAGGTATAGTCGGATTGATACTAGTGTGGTTAATCAGTGTCTTAGTAACGAATCTCTCAAGTTTCACCTTGCTTTTATCTTTTAAAAATATTCTGTTAGGTTTATTGGTTTCAGGTTCAATAGGTTTGATATCAGGTTTCATCCCTTCATGGTCAGCCGCACACCTTGACCCGGTTGACGCAATGCGGTCGAGCTTTTAACACAATAAAACCTCCGTTTGCATACTGTACTATTGCTCTTATAGCTATTGCATTGCATAGGAAAAAATCCTGAAGAACAAGATAGATTTTTTTGGTGAGCAGAAACTTCTTATCTTTACGGATTAAACAGGGAGATGATGTCAAGCAGGTGGGTATTAAAGCAACAAGGTGATAATGAGGTTATACAGCAATTAATGAAAGTGCTGGGAGTGGATGAAACCATTGCCAATTTACTAGCACAGCGTCAGATCACAAGTTTTCAGGAAGCCAAAGAATTTTTTCGTCCCGATCACCATCAACTGCATGATCCATTTCTGATGAAAGATATGGAGGAAGCTGTGCAGCGGGTGCTCAGCGCTATAGAAAACAGCGAAAAGGTTTTAATATATGGGGATTATGATGTAGATGGAACCACCTCCGTTGCCTTAGTATATTCATACCTTAAAAAATATTTTAAAAAACGTATTGAGTTTTATATACCCGACCGCTACGAAGAAGGTTACGGTATATCATACAAAGGGATTGACCATGCGGCTGATAATAATTTTCAGCTTGTCATCGCACTTGACTGCGGTATCAAAGCAGTTGACAAAATAAACTACGCCAATGAAAAAGGGGTTGACTTTATCATTTGCGACCATCATCGTCCGGGCGATGTGCTTCCGGATGCAGTGGCCGTACTCGATCCTAAACGAGCCGACTGCAACTACCCATTCAAAGAACTTAGTGGATGCGGAGTAGGATTTAAACTTATCTCAGCATTGGCACAACGACAGCATATTCCATTTAAAAATCTACTCCCATATCTCGATTTTGTCGCAATAAGTATTGCTGCTGATATAGTACCTATCACCGGAGAAAACAGATTTATGGCATACTACGGACTAAAACTGATCAACACCAGACCCCGATCGGGTATTGAATCGGTGCTTCGATATGCGCAGGTGTTGCGCAGAGAAATACATACCGATAAGACCGACCTTGCTTTCAGCCGTGAGTTGACAATTAGCGATCTGGTGTTCCTGATAGGGCCACGTATTAATGCAGCCGGAAGAATAGAAAGTGCCTGCGATTCAGTGCGACTGCTGCTTACCGATAGAATGAGTCATTCTGATAAATTAGCGCATACTATTAACGAACTCAATACCGAAAGAAGAAATTTAGACAATCAGATCACCGAAGAAGCTCTGGCAATGATCGAAGAAGACCATGAGCGGAAATATGCTAAAAGTACAGTGCTCTACAATGCTAACTGGCATAAGGGAGTGATTGGAATAGTAGCCTCCCGTTTGACAGATTATTACTACCGCCCAACCATTATTCTCACACGCTCTAATGGGCTTATTACAGGATCAGCAAGGTCTATCAAACATTTTGACGTATATGATGCTATAGACCATTGTTCCGACTTGCTTGAGCATTTTGGCGGACATAAATATGCAGCCGGACTGTCGATGCGACCCGAAAATCTTGAACAGTTCAGGGAAAGATTTAATAATTACGTAGAACAAAATATTAACGAGGATATCATGCATCCAGAGATTGAGATTGATGCGGATCTGAAATTTGAACATATCACCCCGAAATTTATGCGCATACTCAAACAATTTGCGCCATTCGGGCCGGGAAATATGTCACCGATATTTCGTACCAGAAAAGTTATAGATACGGGTAAAGCACGAATAGTGAAAAAAAATCATCTTAAACTCGAACTGATACAAATGGATTCACGAAGCGATCCAATGCCAGGAATAGCCTTTCAACAAGGACATCACTTTGAACAAATAAAAGATGGAAAAATGGTTGATGTGGCGTATCACTTAGAAGAAAATGAATGGATGGGACAAGTGAATCTTCAAATCAATGTGAAAGATATAAAAGCCTATGACTCAAACAAAGAAGAGATAGGCAAATATGACCACTATACTCAATAAGATGGCATGCGGCTTATAGTCCTAAGACGTATAGAAAACCAAATCAAAATAATACCAAAAAACAACGCCAAAATCCCGCTTAATACAATAATAGCCTGAGCAAACCGAAAAGGGTTGAAAAGCATCAATACTCCAAAACCTATAGTAACCAATGCATTGAACAATATTAAATTTTTAGGGCGAAAAGCTTGTTTCAGATTGACTAATACGATCAATTGCATGATACCTACTACAAGAGCCAATATCCCCATAGTACTTACGAATAATTCAATGGCACTTTGGGTATAAACCATGATCAGGATTCCAGCTGTAACATAAAGTAAGCCTTGTATGAGCAGCCATAAAAACGGCAGCTTTTTGGAGATACGGTTGCCTACAACAAGGAGCACTAATATGCCACTAAGCAGTATCACCAAACCACTATACCAGCCTAATGCTTGAAGAGTTTCGGCCGGAACAAATAAAACGATAAGGCCGTAAATAACGGCCAACAGCCCGTGAAATAAATATATCCCCCAGTTTCGTACTAATATGAATGACATAATGTGAAGGTTGATTAACTATAAGTTTTATACATGCAAAAGTACATAAATCGGTGAGGTAATCCTTAGGTTTAAAATCATTGTTAATCTGTTTTTGCAGGTAGTCAGTATAGGTTCAGGCTGTGAAGTGTTTATTTTATATTGGTATAAGTCGTAGTGTATCAATGATGTACATTAAATGATATAGGATATTTATTCATAGGTCTTCAATTAAAAGGTGTTTTAGTTGTATTTTTTTTATTTTTGCATAAAAAGCGCTGATATGGTTTCTAATGGTAGACAAATGCGTGGCGCACGAACAACCGAAATAAAAGAATTACAGTAAACTCATGGAGTCCTTGCGAATTTTTGTGGTAGAGGATGATGCATTTTTTGGCGAAATGCTGAAATATCATTTATCTCTGAATCAGGACAATGAGGTACATTTGTTTAAGACTGGCTCGGATTGTATCAAAAACCTGTATAGGATGCCTTCCCTTGTATCGTTAGACTATAGCCTACCCGATATGTCGGGCCTGGAGGTGATGAGACGGATCAAAAAGGAACTTTTAGATATACCCGTTGTGATCGTTTCCGGTCAGGAAGATGTGTCAACGGCGGTTAATCTGTTGCGAGAAGGGGCTTATGACTATTTTGTCAAAGATGAAGATGTGAAAGACAGGCTATGGAACGTCATCAAGAAGATCAGAGAGAACCTGAGTTTGAAACGCGAAATTATTCAGCTGAAAGAAGAGATAGGACAGAAGTATGAGTTTCGCAATAGTATCAAAGGTACAAGTACTCCTATGAAACAGCTGTTTAGCCTGATGGAAAAAGCTACCCGAAGCAATATCACTGTTTCCATCAGCGGTGAAACAGGTACAGGTAAAGAGTTAGTAGCTAAGGCAATACATTATAACTCACTTCGTTCTAATCATCCATTTGTAGCAGTGAACGTATCGGCCATACCAAGCGAACTGATCGAGAGTGAAATGTTCGGACATGAAAAAGGTAGTTTTACAGGCGCTATAACACGTAAGATAGGAAAGTTTGAACTAGCCCAGAACGGCACATTGTTTTTAGATGAAATAGGTGAGATGGACATGCATATGCAGTCGAAATTGCTGCGTGTGATACAGGAAAGGGAGTTGCAACGGGTAGGCGGAAATCAAACTATCAAAATCGATATCAGACTTATAGTAGCAACAAACCGAAATCTGACCGAAGAAGTACAAAAAGGAAACTTTCGGGAAGACTTGTACTACCGCTTATTAGGACTGCCTATCGAACTGCCTCCACTACGCGATAGAGGAAATGACAGCATTATTCTGGCAAAATATTTTGTGGATGAATTTTGTCAGGAAAATAATATCCCAAAGCTTCAAATCTCCGAAGCCGCTCAACAAAAATTGATGCAATACTCTTTCCCGGGGAATGTTAGAGAACTAAAAGCAGTCATCGAATTGGCTGCCGTACTGACCGACCATAACACCATAGAAGAAAAACATATACGGTATAACTCTACCAATGCTTCCAGCCATTTCCTCTTGGAAGAAAACACATTGGAAGAATATACCCGAAAGATCATCCGGTTCTACTTAGATAAATACAACGAGAATGTAGTATTAGTAGCGAAAAAACTAAATATTGGAAAATCAACTATCTATCGTATGATCAAAGAAAACCGACTATAACAACTATGAACTCAACCAATTCTACTTATAATCTAACCCGCCTCAAAGCATTCGTGGGTGATGATCCTGATGTGATAGCCAATATGGTACAGGTGTTTTTGAAATCTGCCAATGACTTGATAGGCCAGCTTATTGAAGGAGAGGCCCAGCATAATACAGAAAAAATATACCATGCCGTTCATGCTCTGAAACCTTCACTGGATATTTTTGGAATAGATGATATGCACCAGCCCGTTAGGGAGTTGGAAAAGCTTGCACAAGAAAATACCGATGTCGTACTACTAGAGCCATTACTTCAACAACTGATTACACGGACACAACATTTTCTTAAGCAGCTTCAAGTAGATTTCAACACATAGAACTGTTCCCAAAGAAAAAAACAACAATTCCTATAATACAAACCAAATTTTTCAGAAATGACAACAAAACACGTTATTAGTGCAATAGCGGCTTATCTTTTCTGGGGTCTTGCATTGTATGCTCAGCAAGGCCAGATCTTTGTTGACCAAAAAAATCAGACAACTGTTGAAGATGGCAGCAGCCTATATCCCTACACTTCAATAAACGGAGCATTGGAGCAAGCCGTATGGGGAGATACCATTAAAGTAGCTCAGGGGTTGTATGCCGAAAATGTTCTGATACAATCCAAACGAGTATTTCTGTTGGGATCTTTTGCAGGAGGTACAATAGATGAGTATGCAAACGGTTTGGGTGGTGATTTTTTAACTCGAGACTATCAGTCTTATTCCACTCATATTCAAGGACAAAATACAGATCCCGTCATTGAGCTCAGGTATGAGACCTCTGGAACTATCATTGATGGCTTTACCATAACCGGTGGACATAGAGGTATCTTTTTCGACAGCGATTATACATGGCCACCTGTGGAACAGGTTCTTATCTCAAATAATATTATTGAAAATAATGGATGGGAAGAACTAAACGATGAGATAGGGGGTGGCCTGTTAGTGAGAGGGGATCGCATCAGTATAAAGGGAAATATCATCCGTCAAAACAAAGCCGGACGTGGAGGTGCCTTATGTGCGGCAGGCGATAGCATAGTGATACAACATAACACCATAGAAGGAAATATTGCCAATTCGGATCATGGGGGTGCCCTATATCTGTTTGGTAAGGTGATTCTGACCGATAACCTGATCTCTAACAATAGGGTGGGTGAATTAGTTGGTTATGGATGGGGTGGTGGTGTTATTTTTATGGAAAGCGGAACAGGATTCTCCGTCTCAGAGCGAAATATATATTGCTATAATTACGCCCCTACCTATGGGGGTGGGGTATTTGTAGATGAGGCTGCTACTGTCTATATGTCGCACGATTTGGTATATGAAAACAGTAATTCAGATTCGTACTACGGTGGTGCAGGAGTAGCGATTGACGAAAGTGGAAACAATGAACCTTCGTATCTGTTTATGAATCATTGTACCGTAACCTTCAATCATTCCGAGTACGGAAATCCTGGTAATGGAGTATTAGCCGACGTCAATGCCATGGCCGAGATAACCAATAGTATCTTTTACGGAAACGGAGGTGATTTTCATACGAATAGTGGATCGGCTATTACAATTTCTTTTTCTCTCTGTGAGGATGAGGTAAACGGTGAAGGCGTTATACATGATGATCCATTCTTTGCCGATGCTTCTCAGGGCGATTTTCATCTGCGTTCGAAAGAGGGACGTTATACGCCCAATGGATGGGTAAAAGATGAGGTACATAGCCCTGCTATTGATGCAGGGGATCCTAATTCCGACTATTATTTAGAAACACACCCAAATGGCGACAGAGTGAATCTGGGTCGTTATGGCAATACTGCCGAAGCCAGCCGCTCAATGCTCATAAACTTGCATGAGATATCGGGTTTGGAAACATCTTGTACTGTTTGGCCTAATCCAGCATTAGAACAATCGGAATTGGTATTTAGTGCTGCCCGGCCTTTTAGCTATCTGAGAGTTTTTCAGCTCAATGGTCGGCAGATTATGGAAATAGCCCATAAGGACAGGATAAAGAAAAGGCTGACACAACACAACCTACTCACCAAAGGAGTATATACCGTTGTTTTTTATCAGGGAGATGAAATAATCGGTAGCACCCGACTTATAGTAGTGGATTAACAGCTGACCGGAAGAAACACTGTTCTATTGAACTACAAATTTGCGTACATTGGATACCCCCTCTATACGCAACAAATACATGCCTTTTTTAAGATGAGATATATCCTGTTGAAGGCTATGGCTTCCTGGCTGCGGTTGTAGCTGCATCACTTGTCTTCCGGCTATATCCAGTATCTCCATCTGTTGCCCTGTCTTAAAAGCATGATCAACATACACTGTAATGATCTCCGTTGCAGGATTAGGTGACACCCGTATCTGTTGTGAAGAAGAGGCATATGTTTCTATACCTGTTTCTACATCAAGGGCAATAATTTGTATGTCATCAAAATAAAATCCGTCGCCACTTACATACACATCGCTTACTAATTGAAAGCGTAGCTGAATGCTCCTGCCAGCATAGTCGGTCAGGTCAATTTCTTCTTTCACCCATCCTGAGGTACCGTCATAGACCGGCTTACCCGGCGACTGGTAAGATGTTCCTGTAGTAGTATATTTCCCCTCTAAAGGTGTCCAGCCAATGGCATTATCAGGCTTGATCAGAATCTGGGCATAATCCCAGCCTGCTTCAATATCCCATTTTGCCCAATAACTTAATAGTGCATATGAGGTTGCTGGTATGTCAACAGCTTCTGCTAAAGTGATGATATTTGTGTTGTTGTTGGGATAATTACCGTTAGGGCTGTCGGTAATAGAACTTGGCGGACTGATGAATGAAGCTGTCGTAAGACCCCAATTGCCGGGTATCCAGTTATCCAGGCTGCTACACTCATCTTCAAAAACTATAGTGGTAGCACCGAACATCTTGGTGATGGTATCGGTTTGTACATAATTTCCATTGTCAACTTTGACAACAAATTGAAACGATTGACCTGATAAGATGGCAGGGTCAAGTTGGATTAAAATGGAATCAGTCAAGCTTTCCATAATATTGAGATAGCCTGTTGTTATAACGTCGCCAGTAGCCGTTATCCATTCGTCTGATTCTTCTATGCTGATGCTCCAGTGATCGGTCTCACTCAAGCCTAAACGTTGCAGATCAAAAACAAAATAGAAGTCTTGCTGGTTGATGATTGTTTCGGTTTTGTCGGTGATGTTGCCATAGCTTCCAGCAAGTAATGCGGCATATATATTTTGTATCATATTCTCCTGACAAAGGGGTATGATGCGACTTATTGATGGCCAGAATCCATCGTTGTTACTACCTACTTCAGGGGTATACGCAAATATGGGTGCTTTGTTTTGATTGTCGCCATACATATAATCGTCCGAACTTCCGTTGGTTGGATAGATAGTAGTACTTGATGGGCCGTAGGTGTATTTGTTGTCGCGTGTCATCAATATAGCAAAAGCTTCAAAAATGGCATCATCATCACATGGTATCGCGGTCCAGCCCCAGGGATATAATAACAGATTGCTGTATGAGTGGTAGTTTAGTGCAATTTTAAAATCGTGAGTTTCCACAAACTGACGTATGTTTTGGGTTTCTATTTCACTAAAGCCTGCAATGCCTCTATATGTCTCTGAATATGGATCGGGCGATGAGCCTGTATTGTCGTACCCCCATTTGTATCCGAAGTTTCTGTTCAGGTCAACTCCATAGCTTCCATCACCGTTATTGCGGCGATTCTTACGCCACATACCACCACCATTGGGATTGGTTTGCTGGTTGTGGACATATCCATCGGGATTGATAACAGGAATGAAATAAAGGTCGATATTATCTACTATAGTTTTTGCGGTGGGATTGCTTTCGTAATTTTCCAAAAGCCAGAACATATAATATATCATCTGCTGTACTCCTATACCTTCGCGGGAATGGATAAGTGAGGTGTAGAGCACCTGCGGCTTGTTAGCAACACCATTTGCCTCGTTGCTTATTTTGATCCACCACATGGGTTGACCGTTGATAGTAAGGTTTTCGGGATCGATAATTTGCCTCTCACTAACAAATTCAGGCCAGGTGGCGGTCATAAAATCTAATTTCTCCATCACCTGATCGAGAGTATAAAACCCTCCCATGCTGCCGTATTCCCAGTTTTCGGGTACAGGAAACTCATCAGCAGGACTTCTTACAATTTGCAGGTCTTTTTCAGCTTCGGCTCTTTGTTCGTAAAAATGCGACACATCATCAATGAGTATTTGAAACTCAAAGCCTGCTTCCTGAAGTGCAGCTATCTCCAGTGAACTAAGGTCGGTCTCTAAAAAACTATCCGCCTTGTAAAAACCTTCCGTCACATCTATGCCGGTAGCTGCTAACTCAGAAATTCCTTTATCTATTAGTGAAATTTTTACACGTGAATAACCTAATTCCTCCTGTGCACCAAGCGCCAAATAGCTCAGTATAAAAAAAAGTAGAAAACTTTGTCTTTTCATTTTCAATGAGATTGGTATGTGAATAAAGGATAAAATTACAGAATTATGCACGAAATGATCGGAAGAAACTGAAAATTTTGTACAAACATCCAACTAAAGCCAGTTATAAATGACTTTGAGTCAGTAGATTACCGCATTGATTTTTTTTAAGGGAAGAGTGTAAATTATAGAAGCCCTAATTCTAGCATAGCCTCTTCACTTAGCATATCCTGATCCCATGGTGGTTCGAAGGTCAGCTCAACATCAACAGAACGTACGTTTGTTACTAATGATACTTTATCGTGTACTTCTTGTGGCATGCTTTCAGCTACCGGACAATTGGGTGAGGTAAGCGTCATCAGCACTTTGACATCAGCCTCGTCGCTGACGGTGATCTCATAAATCAAGCCTAAATCATATATATTGACCGGTATCTCTGGATCATATACCGTTTTTATCACAGTAACAACATTGCGTTCTATAGTGGATTTTTGTTCATCAGTCATGATTAGTAGTATTAAGATTAAATTTTTGTGTCAGCTATCAGTTGTCAGCTTGAACACCTGCGCATATAATTTCATCTGTTTGATCATCGAAAGCAGACCGTTTGAACGGGTAGGCGACAAGTGCTCGGTCAGTCCGATTTTGTCGATAAACGAAAGTTCGGCTTTCAATATATCCTCAGGACTTTGACCCGAGAGTACCCGAATAAGCAGGTTGATGATGCCTTTGGTGATCACAGCATCACTGTCGGCAGTGAACACTAGTTTTCCGTTTACAAGATCAGCATGAAGCCAAACCCTCGACTGACAACCACTTATTAAATGATTGTTGGTCTTAAATCGTTCAGGGATAACAGCTATGTCTTTACCCATCTCAATCAAAAGATTGTATTTGTCTAACCAGTTGTCAAACATATCAAACTCTTCAATGATCTGTTGTTCAATTTCTGCTATCGTCATGATCGTGTGTGTTAGCTTAACATATCAGCAGCTTTCTTTACTGCAGCAATAAATCGTTGAATATCATCTGCGTTATTATACATTGCCAATGATGCCCGTATAGTTCCAGGTATATCGAATGCATCCATAACTGGTTGGGCACAGTGGTGACCGGTACGTACGGCTATACCCATTTTGTCTAAGAGTGTACCTAAATCGAATGGATGTATATTGCCTATCAGAAACGATATAACCGGTGCTTTCGATTTTGCTTGCCCGATTATTCGCATAGCTGGTATCTTTTTTAATTCGTTTTCTACTTCCTCCAATAAATTTCGTTCGTAGCTTTTGATGTGCTCTATCCCTGTCTGCTGCATGAATCTCAAAGCTGCTTCCAATCCTAATACAGCACTTACATTAGGTGTGCCGGCTTCGAACTTGAAAGGTAATTGGTTGAAGCTGGTATGCGCATAGCTTACCTGATCAACCATTTCACCACCGTATTGATAGGGTGGCATTTTTTCAAGCCAGTGGGTTTTCCCGTACAGCACACCTGCTCCCATAGGCCCATATACCTTATGCCCGGAAAAGACAAAAAAGTCGCAATCCAACTCTTGTACATCTATCGGTTGATGCACTATAGATTGAGCACCATCTATCAATACCGGTATTTGATGTTGATGTGCCAGAGCGATCATTTCCCGAACCGGATTAATAGTCCCTAATGAGTTAGAGACATGGGTCAGAGCTACAATTTTTGGTTTCTGTTCCAATAAGTTTCGATAATGCACCAAATCTGTTTCACCGGCTTCATTCATACCGGCTATGAGCAATTCACCTTCTTTTCGGTTGCACAACTGCTGCCAGGGCACCATATTACTGTGGTGTTCCATAGCTGTAATCAATATCTTGTCGCCTGTCTCCATCAGAAGCTCGCCTAAACTATGAGCCACTAAATTGATGGACTCCGAGGCTCCTTTTGTGAAGATCACTTCATGGGGATAAGCTGCATTCAGATAACTTGCTACATAAGCCCGGGCCTGCTCGAAAGCTGTTGTAGCCTGTTGGCTCAGATAATGAACACCTCTGTGGATATTGCTGTTCTCTATACTGTAATAGTGATGGATACGGTCGATGACGGCTTTAGGTTTAAGCGTGGTGGCTGCATTATCCAAGTAGACTAACGACTGGTTATACACCTGCTGCTGTATGGCAGGAAATTGCTCTCTGATATTCTGTAGCTCAACAAAGCGGCTCATAGACTCTATAGTTGGCTCATATCAATATCAAAATAAAGCTCTTTTTCGGGGCTACCACAATGTAACACACATTTGTCGCATACGGATAACTCGCCTCTAAGGCGTTTTTTAACCATATCATCAATACGCTTTTGTAATGGCTCTATTCCAATCTGATTAATAATATCAGCGGCAAAGGCATACATTACTAACAGCCGTGCATTTTCTTTGCTGATACCTCGCGAACGGAGATAAAATAACGCTTCCTCGTCAAGCTGACCTACTGTAGCACCATGAGAGCATTTCACATCATCGGCATAAATCTCCAGGAAAGGCATGGTATTAATAGTAGCTTTTGGCTTGAGCAATATATTGTTGTTGTTCTGATAAGCATTGGTCTGCTGGGCATCTGGGGCTACATAAATATAGCCGTTGAATACGGCGGAAGCCTCATCATCCAATATACCTTTAAACAGTTCGTTGCTGGTGCAGTGCGGCTGGTTATGCAGCAATCTGATCTGATTGTCTATATGCTGGTCTTTATCCATCAGATACAAACCTAACACATCCGCATGAGCTCCGCTTCCATCCAGGGCAACTTCAATGTTGTTGCGAATCAGGCCACAGTTGAAGGTTAAGGTGTTATTTTTAACGGTGCTGTTGGCTTGCTGTCGAATAAAGGTAGAATTGACGAGCCCTGACTGATCGTTCAGGTTTTGAAGCTTATAGAGTTCAAGCTGGGCATTCTCGCCTATGAATATCTCGCTCACCGTGTTGACTAAGCTGGTATGGTGATTTATAGAATCATCGCAATGCATCAGCTTAAGCTTGCTATTTTTTCCCAATATGATCAGGATACGGCTTTGAACGAAATGATTCTCTTTATGATTGAGCAGTTTGATGATTTGATATATCTGGTCAACTACTACATTGTCGGGTACATAGATCAGTACTCCGTCCTGTACCAAAGCTGTATTCACGCTCACAAAGCTATTATCCCTGCTATGAGCTATTTCGCCATAATATTTTTCTATCAATTCGGGGAACTCATCCATGGCGTTTCGAATACTGGTAATGATCACACCGGGTTGTGTGATTTTTACACCTCCATTGTTTTCGTAGTACCATCCGTTAAGTAGTGAGATGATCTCCGACTCGAAATTATGTATCTCACAGCGGAAGAGGTCATCCAGATTATCTGTTGGTTTTTCGGGCATCAACTCATGCTGGAAAGACAGTTCCAATATATCTTCTATCTGAGAGAAACGCCATTTTTCCATTGATGTGTCGGGAAAGCCCTGCGTTAGAAAATCGTTGAATGCTTTTTCCCGTAGCCGGCTTACTTTGGGGATATCGTTTTTTGTGATCTGCGAAAAAGCAGTGTTAAACTGCTCGGCCAACAGCTCGTCTAATGATTGTATTTGTTGTGTATGAACGTCCATAACTTTTACTTTCAAAAAGATCTCTTTACAAGAGATGGTTAAGTTAATTGGTATTCTTTTATCCAATCGTAGCCTTTTTCTTCTAATTCTATGGCTAAGTTTTTCCCACCTGTTTTCACTATTCGACCCTCGTAAAGCACATGTACAAAGTCGGGTACAATAAAGTCTAACAGGCGTTGATAGTGTGTGATGATCACGAATGCATTGTCGGATGATCGCAGTTGGTTGACGCCTTTAGCCACAACTTTTAATGCGTCTATATCCAGGCCCGAATCGGTTTCATCTAATATAGCTAATGTAGGATTTAAGACTGCTAATTGAAATATTTCGTTGCGTTTTTTTTCTCCTCCCGAGAATCCTTCATTAACCGATCGATTGGCAAGTTTTGAATGTATCTCAACTAAGTTTTTCTTTTCTTCGAGCATTTTCAAGAACTCACCGGCAGGGATAGGGGGTAGCTTCTGATATTCGCGTCGGGCATTAACAGCCGTTCGCATGAAGTTGGTCATGCTTACACCGGGTATCTCAACCGGATACTGGAAACTTAGAAAAATACCTTCGTTGGCACGTACATCAGGCTCCATTTCATTGATGATCTGGTCTTTATACCATATCTCACCTTCTGTGATCTCATACCCTTCACGGCCTGTGATAGCTGCGGCAAGCGTGCTCTTACCCGAACCGTTAGGCCCCATAATAGCGTGTATTTCACCTTTGTTAACACCTAAATTCAAGCCTCTGATGATCTTCTTACCATCGATTGAAACATGCAAATTCTTTATATTGAGTAACATATTGATGTTGTATTGTAGTTTTTAAGTCGTTAATTTTAATTCTGTTATTAGCCTACACTGCCTTCAAGGGTGATAGACAATAATTTTCGGGCTTCGGCAGCAAACTCCATCGGAAGTTTGTTCAGCACATCTTTGGCATAACCGTTTACTATAAGCCCAATGGCTTTCTCGGTATCAATCCCACGCTGGTTGCAATAGAATAGCTGATCTTCAGATATTTTTGAAGTAGTTGCTTCATGCTCGACTATGCTTGTCTCATTTTTTGCTTCAATATAAGGGAATGTATGTGCGCCACATTTATCGCCCAGCAATAATGAATCGCATTGTGAGAAGTTACGTGCATTCGTAGCACGCGGCAGCATTCTCACCGATCCTCTATAGCTGTTATTGCTTCTACCGGCCGAGATACCTTTGGAGATGATGGTGCTGCGGGTGTTTTTTCCCATATGTATCATTTTGGTGCCCGTATCGGCCTGCTGAAAATGATTGGTTACAGCTATGGAATAAAACTCACCTATTGAATGATCACCTTGAAGGATGCAGCTTGGGTATTTCCAGGTGATGGCACTACCGGTTTCAACCTGTGTCCATGATATCTTTGAGTTACGCCCTTTGCATAAGCCACGTTTAGTAACTAAGTTATATACACCGCCTTTACCTTCTTTATCACCAGGATACCAGTTTTGTACGGTAGAATATTTCACTTCTGCATCATCCATTGCAATGATCTCCACTACGGCGGCATGGAGTTGGTTTTCGTCGCGCATAGGAGCGGTACAGCCCTCAAGATAGCTTACATAACTACCTTCTTCGGCTATGATAAGTGTGCGCTCAAACTGCCCGGTATTGGCTGCGTTGATACGAAAATAGGTGGATAACTCCAACGGACAACGAACACCTTTAGGAATATAACAAAACGAACCATCGCTGAAAACAGCCGAATTTAGTGCGGCGTAAAAATTATCGGTATAGGGTACTACAGTCCCCATATATTTTTTAACCAACTCGGGATGTTCACGTACGGCCGAACTGAATGATGAAAAGATAATACCGTGCTTAGCTAAAGTATCCTGAAAGGTAGTCTTTACCGATACACTGTCAATAACCGCATCAACAGCTACCCCCGAAAGGCGCTTCTGCTCTTCTAACGAAATACCTAATTTGTTAAACGTATCTATGAGCTCAGGATCAACCTCATCTAAACTGGCCAACTCTTTTTTTTGTTTGGGAGCGGCATAATAAATGATGTCCTGATAGTTGGCTCTTGGGAAATCTAAATGACCCCACTCGGGTTCTTTCATGGTTTGCCAATGTCTGAAAGCTTTTAGACGAAACTCAAGCATCCATTCCGGCTCTTCTTTTCGGGTAGAGATAAAACGAATGATGTCTTCATTTAATCCCTTAGGGGCAAATTCAGTTTCTATATCAGTGAAAAAACCGTATTTATATTCGCTTTGAGTTACCTCGTCTAATATTTGTGTGCTACTTTTTGTATCCATTTTATTGAATTTATTTAAAAGGCCTGAGGTCGAAAGCTGAATAGTACGACCCCTCAAAAATAAGCCGTTTTGATACAGTGTCTGATGCAAATGTGTTATCTGATTGCCTATAGTTAACGTATTGTTAGTAAAACGATTAGGACAGTAGTACAAATGGTATCAGACAGTGAGGGGGCAAAGATAATGAAAATCAGTATGCCGTCTTTTTCTCACGATGTATATAACATGCGTGTTGTGGTTTTGTTCAGGTTCTGCAAGCTATTACCATCTTAAATTAAGGCAATATGTCGCAGAAAGATTTTTACCGGAAAGTTGGCTCAACTATATGTCGGTTTTCCTGATCCAATATTCAGTTGAAAGTATTTGGTTTTTATGATTGGTTTGTCCGAATCATTTTGTACACCTTATCTCCTGGCCGTAACACGGCAGTTGCCGGTATGGAGCAGTGTTCTCCTTTTTGTGTGGTGCGTACCGGTTTATAGTCTACCCTGATCTCGACTATCCTGTCTTCATACACTCCTGTTGTAGGGCCGATAACGAGTATCTTATCGCCTACCGACAGTGATTGGGTCTCCATTTTTATCTCAGCTATAGAAGGGGTTTGATAGAAATTCACTATTTTACCTACATACATTTTTCTCTCAGTAGCAACAGAGCCATATTGTTCAGCCCATTCTCCCATTCGTTGGCCTAAGTAGTATCCATCCCAGAACCCACGATTATAGACTGTTTTGAGCCTTTCGTTCCATTGCTCGATACGCTGTGTAGTGTAGGAGTTGTGTAGCACTGCGTCCACAGCTTCCTTATATACTTCGGTAACTGTCTTGACATACTCAGGCGATCGCCCACGGCCTTCAATTTTCAGCACTTCAACACCTGAAGCAAGTATCTTGTCTAAGAAAGCAATGGTATTCAAGTCTTTGGGCGACATGATGAATTCGTTTTCTACTACCATCTCAACTTCTTCATCTTTGTCTTTTACCTGATAAGCTCTACGACAAGGTTGCAGGCATGCGCCCCGGTTAGCACTTGAATTGAGCAGATCAAGGCTGAGATAGCATTTGCCTGAAACAGCCATACATAAAGCACCGTGAACAAAAATCTCTATACGTATCAACTCACCCGAAGGTCCGATGATCTGTTCGTCTTTAATAGCTTGAGTGATCACCGCTACCTGATCTAACGATAACTCGCGGGCAGTAACCATCACATCGGCATATTGTGCATAATATCGAACAGCCTCTATATTGGTGATATTGGTCTGGGTTGACATATGCACTTCCATCGAACGGCTGCGGGCGTATTGGATGACAGCCTGATCGGACGCTATCACGGCAGTTATCCCATATTCAATACAAGCGTCAACAAGCTGGCGCATAGCCTTCATTTCTTCATCATAAATAATGGTGTTGATAGTAACATAACTGTTGATGGAATGTTTCTGGCAAATAGAAGATATCTCCTTTAGATCGTCTAAGCTGAAGTTTTTAGTGGACCTGGATCGCATATTCAGCTTCCCAACCCCAAAATATACCGAGCCGGCACCAGCTTGTATCGCAGCCGATAAAGCTTCGTACGAGCCAACTGGAGCCATAATTTCAATATGTTTCATTAGTTAAAATGTTGGACTTGTGAGTAGGTTTATTTCAAGTGATAAAAATACGGTAAACAAAATGATTGATAGCTGTGTTTTTAGAGATGCCCGCAGAGTTAGAGTTGTCTCGTTTGTCACTTTGTTTTTTTTAATTCAAAACGCTTTTGTTGATTTCCTCTGCTGTTTGCCATAGTAACCGTCAGCAGGCTGTCGTTGAACAAATGATATTCGATGGTGTTCGGATAGCTGTTCTGAAGATTTTTGACAATAAGGCGATGAGGCTTAGATTCAGATTGTGCAAAAAGTTGAGGAGCTGTTTCAGTATGTCCGATATTCGTTTTCACCAAGCTGATGTTATCCTTATTGAAATTGATTGAAACACGCTCGATAGGGATAGTATCAGCTCCGTTGAGGCTGAATGACATCCCTGTCATACTCGAATCGGTTGTTTGTTGCCAGTACTGGTAAAAAATGATCGTCCCTTCAGCTTGCCACAGCCCCTCTAACTGTAACGGATCAAAAGGGGTTGAATCGTTTGGCATGGAGCATTGCCAACTCATCAGACCGAGCCAAAGAAAGCTCATAAAACCTACATATCTATTCATATGTTTATGAAATGTGTGTGGATGAAAAGATATGACTGATCAGATATTCAGCCGTTTGCGTAATTCAGCTGTTTTTGTTTCAAATCCTTTTTTCCCAAGCAGGGCAAACATATTTGTTTTGTAAGCTTCTACTCCAGGTTGATCGAACGGGTTGATATTCAGCATATACCCGCTTAAGGCGCAACTCATCTCGAAGAAATATATCAGTTGACCCAATACATCGGCATTGATCTTTGGTAGCAGGATACGTATATTGGGTACGGCACCGTCCACATGAGCTACAATAGTTCCTAATTCAGCCATGCGGTTTACCTCCGACAGGCGTTTACCGGCTATATAATTCAACTGATCCAGATCGGTTTCTTCTTGAGGGATGCGCAGCTCATGATCAGAAGACTCAATTGAGATCACTGTTTCAAAAATATTTCGCAATCCTTCTTGAATATATTGTCCCATCGAATGCAGGTCGGTTGTGAAGTTTACTCCTGCCGGAAATATACCTTTATGTTCTTTGCCTTCACTTTCGCCAAAGAGTTGCTTAAACCATTCGGTCATATACTGCATCCTTGGTTCATAGTTGACCAATATCTCTATTGTCTTACCTGACTGATACAGTGCATGTCGGGCGGCGGCATACATAGCTATAGGGTTGCCATGAATATTGTTAGCTGCGCGGCTGTATTTTTCCATTTTGCGGGCACCTTCAACCAAAGCTTGTATGTCAATGCCTGCTACTGCTATTGGCAACAAACCTACCGGACTTAGAACCGAATAACGCCCTCCTACATCATCGGGTACCACATAACTCACATACGATTCACTATCGGCCAATTGTTTCAGTGCTCCACGATGTTGGTCGGTGATAGCTACTATACGTTGACGGGCAGCCTCTTTACCATATTTTTTCTCTAAATGCCTTCGTAAAATCCGAAATGCAATAGCCGGCTCAGTAGTTGTACCACTCTTGGAAATGACCGCCATGGAATAGTCTTTCTCGTCTAATATTTTCAAAAGATCGGCTAAATAATCTTCGCTTATATTCTGGCCTGCATACACTATATGCGGATGAGGATAATCGGATGATAACTGACTAAAATGATTCGATAAGGCTTCTATCACTGCACGTGCTCCTAGATAAGAGCCACCTATACCAACCACTACAAATATATCCGATTGGGCACGCAGCAACGCAGCATGCTGCTGAATTTGTTCTAAAAAATTGTTGGAAGTTTGAGACGGAAGTTCTACCCAGCCTAAAAAATCATTTCCAGCACCAGTTTTATGATAGACCTTACGATACGCATTATAAATTTGTCGCTCATATTGAAGGATCTCATCTTTTGAAATAAAACCATACAACTGATTGAGCTCTAATTTGACTTGAATCATGGTCGTTTGAATTACAAAGTATTAGCTACAAAAGAATCGTTGCAAAATTATGGTATTTTTAATTGGATCAAAAAGCAATAATTTTGTCGATGTGTCAGCTTTAGAAAGTTGGAAGGAAATAAAAAAAAGAAGCAGGCTATATAACCTGCTTCTTCGAACCAAAAACCAAAATTTATGAACCGTTAACGCACTATTGGAGTTAGTACATAAACATATGGTTAACTAAAACTACATGGGTATGAAAAGAACTTCTGCAAAGATACATTCAATCAACTGCCTGCCCTGTTAAGGAAGTCTAATGCATGTTAACATATGTTAATGGATTGTAAACCACCTACGTATATAGATTAATTTTGTTTCGTGAACAGAAAGATCATTGTAGCAATTATATTAGTGATGACCTTGGCTCTCATTGGGTTGATGAGGATTCAGGTCTATTTCATAGGAGATGCCGTCAAAGTAAAAGAGGCTACTTTTTTACGTGATGTGAATCAGGCTATGACACAAGTGGTTATGCTATTGGAGAAAGAAGAGATGCAACGTCAGTTCGAGTATCATCTGGCTATCATCAATAAAAGGGCTAATTTATTCTCGGTTTATGATTCTATTAACCGAACCTTGGGTGCTGAGCTGGCTCAACCTATGGACGAAGAAGAATATGCAGCCTTCCTGCGTCGTTTTACTTTGGCACAAGAGAAGCTGCAAGAAATGACCTTCGGATATAATCAGGCAATGGCCGCAGTGAAAGAGATGCAACCCTTAAGGATAGATTCGATTGTCAGAGCCGAGCTTAAAAAACATGGTATTACCACTCAATATGAAATAGGTATATATAGTCCTACTCGCAATGCCATGTTGTTCCAGAAAACAGGTCGATTCCCACATGAGTTGCTCAACAAAGGATTCAGTTTTGATATGAATCCTACCATTGCACCGGTGCGCTTTGCCGATAAATTATTGATCTACTTCCCACACGAAAAAAGCTATCTGATCCAACAGTTATCCGAACTGCTTGTTGTCTCAAGTATTTTATTGGTTGTCATAATCCTCAGCTTTTTAGCAACTATTTTTATTATTATCCGGCAGAAGAAACTATCGGAGATGAAAAGCGATCTCGTGAATAATATGACCCATGAGTTTAAAACTCCTATATCTACCATCCGTTTAGCTTGCGAGGCCCTTAGAGATGACGATATTCACAAGTCGGATGTGCTTTATTCCACCTATATTAATATGATAGATGAAGAGAACAAGCGCCTTGGGGTTATGGCCGAACAAATCCTGCAATCGGCTGTCATGGAAAAAGGGGAGCTGATACTAAAACAAGACTATCTTAGTTTGAATGATTTAGTGCGTGAGGTAGTAGCCAGCAAGCTGCTACAGGCTAAATCAAGGCAGGGTCATATATTTACCGAACTAAAGGCCGAGCGGGATATGGTTTTAGGGGATAAAGTACATTTAACCAATGCCCTTCTGAATTTAGTTGATAATGCACTGAAATATTCGGATGAAGCTCCACAGATCGTTGTGAAAAGCCGTAATTTCCCTAATGGAATAGAAATATTGGTACAAGATAATGGAGTAGGTATCAGTAAGTCGAATCAAAAACGTATCTTTGAAAAGCTGTATCGTGTGCCGACCGGTAATGTACATAAAGCAAAAGGATTCGGCCTTGGGTTGAGCTATGTGAAAGCTGTAGTGGAAAAACACGGCGGGATGATAGGCGTCAACAGCGAACTGAAAAAAGGTTCAATATTTTATTTTCGATTGCCCTTGTTAGAAACATCATAAACCAGATATTATGGAAGATCAGATTAATGTTTTATTAGCCGAAGATGATAAGAATCTCGGAACAATACTGAAAGCCTATCTCGAAGCTAAAGGATTCCCCACAACCTTATGCAGCGATGGACATGCCGCATTGGAGAAGTTTAAACGCAACGACTTTGACTTTTGTATTTTAGATGTGATGATGCCGGTCATGGATGGGTTTACTCTGGCCGCCGAAATACGAAAGTTAGACAAAAAGATACCTATACTGTTCCTGACAGCAAAAGCCATGCAAGACGATAAATTAAAAGGCTTCGAACTTGGCGCAGATGATTACCTGACTAAGCCATTCAGCATGGAAGAACTGATGTTGCGGATGAAAGCCATCATCAGACGATCGGCAGAAGACACTGTCAGACTTACAGTGTTTAAAATAGGGAAATTTACATTCGACTATAACAGACAACTGCTGACACATGAAAATGGAGAAGAAAGCAAACTGACCTCCAAAGAATCAGAACTGCTGCGCCTGCTTAGTGAGAACCTGAATCGTGTATTAGACCGATCAGTAGCCCTAAACAAAATATGGTACGACGACAGCTATTTCAATGCCCGTTCAATGGATGTGTATATCACCAAACTACGTAAATACTTTAAAAATGATTCAAGCATCGAACTGATGAACGTGCATGGAGTAGGATTCAAGCTGCTTGTGAATGAATAGGCAGCGCAGTTTGTAATATTATATTTCAGGCCGGATAGTCTGATCCATGCGTTGCCTGCTGACCAAATAATAAGCCGATGCCTTAGGCAGTTCATAAATAGTGTCGTTGATCAGCTTCCAGAAATGGTCAGCACCAGGGCCTTTAGCTTTGTTGCTCAACACTATCAGCGTTTTTTGCTGAGCTAAATCACGAATGAAAAAGCTTCTGAAGCCTTTCCACCAGCCGTAATGATACACAGCTGAATCAGCTTCAGTACGTATTCTCCATCCAAATCCATAGTTGTCTTTTCTACGGCGATAGGCAGGGCTGCCCGAACTATAAGCTTCTTTTAAACTCGATTCGCTTAGTAAAACACCTGTGTTCAAAGCTATTTCAAAGTTATACAAATCACTAACAGTAGATATCATTACCTTATCGCCTACCACTCCGTTGAGATAGTCATCGGGCACACTCACAAGCCGCCGCCCTCTGCTGTCGTAGCCCGGTACAAGCCCTTGCCTGTAACCGTTCAGCCGACCCTCATTGTTTATTTGATATATCTCTGAATGGGTCATATGAGCAGGAATAAAAACATGCTCCATCATATAATCGGCAAAACGAACACCGGTAACGCGTTCAACTATACTGGCCAACAATGCATAATTGATATTGCAATAGTGAAAACCGCCATTAGGTTTAAAATAAGGTGCAGGCCGATATTGCATATAAAGCCTGATCATAGCATCGTTGGTTAGAAACACCGTTTTATCAGGCCAATACTCATCAGCTAATGATTCATAGCGCGACAGTCCGGAACGATGATTCAGCAACAGCCGAGTGGTGATATTTTCATAAGGCCATTCAGGGATATACTCGCGGATATCTGTATCTAAATCGATTTTACCCTGCTCTTTAAGTTGTAATATAGCCGTTGCGGTAAACATCTTAGATACCGATGCCAATTCGAAGCGGCTTTCGATACTCAGTGGTTTTCGCTTGCGAAGCGGGTCTTCATACCCGAAAGCCTGCTGATAGATGAGATGTCCTTTCTCGGCATAGAGCACTACGCCATTAAAACCGGTGAGTCGCTGTAAGCGTTTGAAAAGGCTGTCGATATGCATGGCTTTCCTGGCTCGTAGCTCGCAGTCCAAATCATCAAATAACTCCTCCGCAGGCAAGAGATGTAAATCCTCAAAACGCAGGGATAGGCTGCTTTGCTCTATATGCCGGCATGCACAAAAGCTCATAGCAACCCATACAACGCTACATACGATGGCAATCCTTAGCATAGAAAGCTGTACAATTTGGTGTCCTTATCTGATATACTGTTGGGAAGATACTCCCGATTGAGATCTTAGTTCGTGTATCATTTTTTCCATATGTGCACTCACTTCCGCTGCCAGAGCTGTCAATTCGGGATTGTTCATCGCTTTAACTATACCCAACGGATGCATGGCAGCTACTTCGATATTTCCTTCACCCTGATCGATGACAACAACATTGCAAGGCAGGATGATCCCTAACTTATCTTCCATGCGCAGGCCTTTGCTGGCAAAATGTGGGTTACAGGCACCTAAGATCATATAAGGCTTGAAATCATCGTTGATCTTCTCTTTGAGAGTAGCCTTCACATTGATAGTGGTAAGCACACCAAAGCCAATAGCTTTCAAAGCTTCGGTGACCTTTTGGATGACTGAATCAAAATCGTCTTGTAGTATTGTGCTGGAAAAGTATTGCATGAGTAATAGGTTTTTTTACCTGCAAAAGTATCATTTTGTTTTTTTAAATACCCTAAATAAACTTAAATCTCATCTAAAGTGATGAATGTACACCACTGCAATGGTTTATTCTAAGCTGTAGTTCATAATAATTATCTAATTTTGTAGTCCTTAAAAAAAATACTTAAAATGTCTGAAACACTTATTGAAACTACTCTTTCTTATAAAGTTGCTGATATAGGATTAGCCGAATGGGGCAGAAAAGAAATAGAGATAGCCGAAAAGGAAATGCCTGGGTTGATGTCGTTGCGTCAAAAGTTTGGCAAGGAAAAACCGCTTACTGGCGCTCGTATATCGGGTTCTTTACATATGACCATACAAACAGCTGTACTCATCGAAACTTTAGTAGAGCTTGGAGCGCAGGTACGATGGGCTAGTTGTAATATTTTTTCTACCCAAGACCATGCAGCTGCTGCTATGGCAAAGGCCGGTATACCAGTTTTTGCATGGAAAGGTGAAACTCTTGAAGAGTACTGGTGGAGCACTAAACAAGCCCTTACTTTCGAGGGTGGAAAAGGGCCACACCTGATAGTAGATGATGGAGGTGATGCAACTCTGATGGCTCATTTAGGATACGACATAGAACGAAATCCAGAATTGCTTTCTAAGAAACCCGATAATGCCGAAGAAGCTGCCCTTTATAAAATTCTTGCAGATACGTATGCACTAAATAATCGCCATTGGCATCAGATGGTTGAAAGCTGGGCCGGAGTATCGGAAGAGACTACTACAGGTGTAAATCGCCTGTATCGGATGAAAGAAGCCGGAACACTTTTAGTACCTGCTATCAATGTGAATGATTCGGTTACCAAATCGAAGTTCGATAACTTATATGGTTGTCGCGAATCTCTGGCCGACGGTATCAAACGGGCTACGGATGTAATGTTGGCTGGTAAGGTATGTGTGGTGTTAGGTTATGGTGATGTGGGTAAAGGCTCTGCCAAATCTTTACGTGCGTATGGTGCCCGGGTATTAGTAACTGAAATAGACCCTATATGCGCCTTGCAAGCTGCTATGGAAGGATTTGAAGTGACAACTATAGAAGAAGCACTCAAGATCGGAAATATATTTGTAACCGCTACCGGAAATAAAGATGTGATCACCTTTGACCATATGCGACAAATGAAAGACCAGAGCATAGTATGCAATATTGGCCACTTTGATAATGAGATACAAGTCAGCCGGTTAGAGGATGATCCACAGGTTACGAAAACAAATATAAAACCGCAGGTCGATAAATTTACTTTTGCTACAGGAAATTCAATCTTTCTCTTAGCCGAAGGGCGGTTGGTTAATCTGGGCTGTGCCACCGGGCATCCAAGCTTTGTGATGAGCAACTCCTTTACTAATCAGGTGCTTGCACAAATTGATCTGTGGAAAAATAGAGGTAATTACCCTGTAGATGTATATCGCCTGCCAAAACATTTGGATGAAGAGGTGGCAAGACTGCACCTTGAGCACATTGGAGTGAAACTTACTAAACTTACTCCCGAACAGGCCGAATATATTGGAGTTCCTGTTGAAGGCCCCTATAAACCCGACCATTACAGATACTAACTTATCATTATAAATTGAAATTGGTTTTTGTAAAATAAGGAAACTGCTATCGACAAGAAATTGAAAATAGGGGAATTATCCTTTTAAGAAAAGGCTCAGGTAAGTATGGGTTTCTCTGTTAATTAAAAGCAGCTGATAAACGAACTTATTTATTGTCGTTCGTATTCTTGTATTCGGTCTTCCATAAAGTCTATTTTCACGCCAGCTTCTTTAAACATGGCTTCTGATTCTGCTCCTGCATGGTATTTTCTTTCGCATACCACCCGTTCTATTCCGCAGTTTATGATCAGCATGGCGCATGTTCGGCAGGGCGTCATCCGGCAATATAATGTTCCGCCTTCTAAGGCTATCCCTCTTCGGGCTGCCTGAGTGATGGCATTTTGTTCGGCATGTACTGTACGCATGCAGTGCTGGGTTACCGTACCATCTTCGTGTATGACTTTCTTCATCAGATGTCCTACATCATCGCAATGAGGCAGGCCACGTGGTGACCCCACATAGCCGGTAACTAATATCTGCCGGTCTTTGACAATGACACAACCGCTTCGGCCTCTGTCGCAGGTAGCCCTACTGGCAGCAGCATCAGCTAAATTAAGGAAGTATTCGTCCCAGCTCGGACGCCTGCCCTTATGAGGATTGGATACCAGGCTCATAATATTAAGATTTTAGTGATGATTTGATCAATCTGTTGATGCAGCTCTTCAATGCTGCCGTTGTTGGTTAGTATATAGTCTGCTTGCCGGATGCAGGCAGCTAAATTTTGATGGTTTGGATCGTTTGATTGCATCTCTCGTGTTTCGTCAGCTAAAAAAGTTTCAAAACTCACTGCATCAGTAGCTGATTTACGTTCCTTGATTCGGGCATAGCGGATAGCAGGATCAGCGTCGATGGCAAGCAGCACGAAACGACCTTTTTTACGCAATGATTCAATTTCCGAAAGGTTGCGTATGCTCTCTATCACACAATGGTTCCCTATGGCCTTGGCCTGATCATATAGACAGTCCACTATGTAGCTTGGCCCATATGCCTCGCGTAGCTGATTGGCAAGTTGTGTCATGCTGTCGCGGTTCACTACTAAGCGTCGTCGTTCAATTTCGGCAATCAAAAAATCACGTACCGAATAATGAGTGAATGACTTGTTCCGGACAAGATAATCAACTATAGTTCCTTTACCTGCACCTAAGGTTCCTGTAATACCTATGACCCACATAAGTTTTATGAGTTACTTTCGTCTTTTAGTTGGGCGATCCATTTTTCTGTCTCAACAGGCTGGTACGATCGAAGCATTTCTAATAGGGTTTTTGGTTCGTGATGTACTATAATACTGTGGCGATGTTCCGCCCTGATAAAACCTTCTTGAACACCCTGATCTATCCATTGTAACATATAATTGAAGTAGCCGTTGGTGTTTAACAATCCTAACGGCTTTCCGATTATTCTAAGTTGGTTGAGCGTAAGTATTTCAAACACTTCGTCCATAGTTCCAATGCCACCAGGCATAGCGATAAAGGCATCCGACACTTCGGCCATCATTTGTTTGCGTTCGGCCATGCTGTTTACCTTATACATATGTTGTATCCCGTTATGAGCTATCTCTTTATCTATCAGTATATGAGGCATGATACCGCTCACAGTACCACCATTAGCTAATACACTATCGGCTATTACTTTCATCAAACCTACATTAGCTCCGCCATAAACCAACGATAAGCCTTGCTCGGCTATGAGCCGGCCTAAGGTATCGGCTGCTTCGCGATATTGTGTGTGCTGCCCCATACTTGAACCGCAGAAAATGCAGATATTTTTCATGTCGTATATGTTCATTTTGTGCACAAATGTATAGGTTTTTAAACTAAAAATCTGATCAAATGCAAGTCAAACCCTCTTAAATTGCTTTTCAGATTAGTCGATATAGCAGTAAGAAACAGCTATATTCTTAAATCTAAAACGATTTTATATACTTTTGTCAGTTAAAGAAGTATCGTTATGCAGTCATTATACCCTTTACAACTAAAACCACTTTTTAAAGAAAAAATCTGGGGAGGCCAAAAGATCAGCTCTGTTTTGAGGATGGATAACAGCTTGATGACAAACTGTGGCGAAGCATGGCTATGTTCGGGAGTTGATGGCAATCCAACCATAATAACCAATGGATATTTGGCTGGCAACGAGTTGAATGAGCTGGTAGAGGTGTTTATGGGCGATTTAGTTGGAGAAAAGGTATATAATCAGTTTGGCGATAAATTTCCGGTATTGGTCAAACTGATTGACAGCAACGATTGGTTGTCCATACAAGTACATCCAGATGATGTCTTAGCTCGAAAACGAGGATTTGAATATGGAAAGACTGAAATGTGGTACGTTATGCAAGCCGATGAGCAGGCACAGCTGATCAACGGGTTTAATCAGGCGATAGACAAGGAATCATATCTTGAGTTTCTTACGGCAAATAATTTACGCGATATCCTGAACTTTGAAAAGGTGTATGATGGCGATGTGTTTTATATTCCTGCAGGCAGGGTGCATGCGTTAGGACCGGGTACACTCATAGCCGAGATTCAGCAGACAAGCGATATAACTTATAGGATATACGACTGGGACAGGACAGATTTGAAAGGGCGAAAACGGGAGCTACACACAGATGAGGCATTGGAAGCAATTGATTTTCAAAAAACCGATAATGCCAAAACAGTATATAGCCTACAAGAAAATAAGACTCATACATTAGTCAGCTCAACCTATTTCACTACAGGGATAGTGGAGCTTACAAAACCGGTTCGAAAAGATTATTCCCGATTGGATTCTTTTGTGATACTGATGAATGTAGCTGGTAGTGCAAGCCTTGTCTGGGAAAAAGAATCTCTGCTCATAGAACCTGGTGAATTAGTAGTATTGCCTCAAATGATACAACAGGTTGAACTGCATCCTAAACAAAAAGCAAAGTTTTTGGAAGTATATATCGAATGAAGCAACCAAAAGACAGGATTGGTTGTCTGAATAATTTTAAAACCTTAATTTTTATGATAAAAAAATCTTTAGTTTTTGTGTTACTGTTGCTGTTGGGTAGCACGGTTTGGGCACAGGAATCGGTTTTGCCAAAGGTCACAATCAAAACGCTGGACGGGAAGAATTTCAATACGTCTGAGATATATAATGACGGGAAGCCCATGATACTGAGTTTTTGGGCATTATGGTGCAAGCCATGTCAAAAAGAATTGGATGCCTTTATGGATAATTATGAAGAATGGCAAGAAGAAACTGATGTAAAAATCTTTGCCGTCTCTATTGATGACGCCCGTTCTACAGCTCGGGTAGCACCTATGGCAAAAAGTAAAGGATGGGATTTTGAAATTCTGTTGGATGCCAATGGCGACTTCAAACGTGCCATGAATGTAAACTTGATCCCACATACCTTTTTATTGGACGGAAATGGGAAAATAGTATCGCAGCATACTGCCTATTTCGAAGGGGCAGAATATGAATTGTATGAAAAAATCAAAAAACTTGTAGGAAAATAAAAGTACAGATTCATTGTGCTATCAAGCATTATGGCATTGTGAAAAGGCATACAATTTTTAACCATGTCTCAAGAAGATTAGATGATTAAAAATGCGTATGGAAAAGTTATGCAGTTCCATGAATTTTTATGTGTTGGGATTGCTTTACACAACAAATGAAAAAATTAGACAGATGAAAAGACCCTCCCTGTTACTCATAGCTTTACTTATAGTGTTAGGTGGTAAGGCACAGGATTTTTTGAATCAGGCTACTGTGAACGGCAGTTTTCAGATTGATGCCCAGCTCTATAGGTCGGATGCTGCCATAGGTATCACCGATTCTTCTATTGCAGGTCGAAAAATTGGTATCAATGGCTATGGTAATATCATTTATTCGCTTGGGAATTTTAAAGCCGGAATGCGTTATGAAGCCATGTTAACCCCTATGTTAGGCTTCGATCCGATGCAGGAAGGAAGCGGGTTTCCATATTTATGGGCATCCTATTCCACTGATTTTATTGATGTAACTGTTGGAAGTTTTTATGAACAGTTTGGCAATGGACTGATCTTCCGAAGTTATGAAGAATGGACGCTAGGCTATGATAACAGCATGAATGGAATGCGTGTGCTACTCAATCCTTCCAAAGGTGTCAGATTAAAAGCTGTCTATGGCAGCCAACGGTTTTACTGGCAGAAATATGAACGCAACAACAGAGGATTAGTAAGAGGAGTAGATGCCGAATTCAGTTTTAATGAGATACTCGGTTCATTGGAAGACTCACCTTTGAGGATAATAGTAGGAGCCAGTGCTGTCAGCAGGTATCAACGCGATGCCGACCCTATTTATAAACTACCGGAAAATGTGGGAAGCATGGCAGGACGCATCAATATTGGATTGGGTAATTTCACTCTGATGACTGAATATGCCCATAAGATCAATGACCCCTCCGCACTGAATAATTTTATCTATAAAGAAGGCCATGCACTATTGACCTCATTATCTTATGCTCAATCAGGGTTTGGTGTGGTACTGCAACTGAAACGGGTGGATAATATGGGATTCAAGTCAGACCGTGCATATGTTGGTAACGCATTGGACATTAATTTTATACCACCTATAAACCGAACGCATGCATACAGCCTCACCGGAAAATATCCGTATGCTACCCAGCCTAATGGTGAAATGGGGATGCAGCTGCAGATACATTATAAAATACCTAAGGGTAGCTTGTTAGGTGGTAAATATGGAACAGGTATTGCCTTGAATTTCAGTCAGGTAAATGATATAGCCCGCAACCCTATACACGATACTATCCTCATCGGGCAACCAGGTACTATGGGCTATACTTCCGATTTCTTTAAAATGTCGGGTGACATTTTTTTCCGCGACCTGAATATAGAAATAGACAAGCGATTCAACAGCAAGCTTAAAGGTATCTTTCAGTATATGAATCTGCTGTATGATATTGCCACCATAGAAGGTCATGCAGGCGATCCTGTTGTCAATGCTCATATTGGACTTGTAGATCTAACATATAGATTAAGTAGTCGTAAAGCTGTACGTGTAGAGGCTCAGGGTCTTTTCACCCGTGAAGACAAAGGCGATTGGGCAGCTATGATGGTTGAATATACCATTGCACCCAAATGGTTTGTAGCTCTTTCTGATCAGTATAATTATGGGCATCCAGAAAAGGATCAAAGAAATCATTATTATACTGCTTCAGCAGGTTTTACACGTAATGCAACCCGCTTGGCACTTACCTATGGCCGTCAGGCTGAAGGGGTGGTATGCGTTGGGGGAGTATGCCGGCAAGTACCAGCTTCAAGCGGTTTAACAATAACACTTACAACAAATTTTTAAACGTATTGGATCATGTCGTGGAAAAGAACGATGATATTTGTATTAGCTGGTAGCTGCTTGCTGCTTGCTTGCGATAAAATAGAACCGCCATATATGAAAACACCTCAGGGAGGAAATGGCGATACAGAGGTTTTACTAAAAAAAATCTTGTTAGAAGACTACACCGGACATACTTGTGTGAACTGCCCTGCAGCTGCCAAAACAGCCTCCGACCTGCAACAGCTGTATCCTGATCAGTTAGTCATCATGGCAGTACATTCAGGCCATTTTGCAAAACCACAGGGAGACCCTTTTCTGGCTGACTATCGTACCGAAGTAGGCGAAGCATGGGAAGGGTTTTTTGGGACAGCGATCAAACCTAATGGGGTGATCAACCGAAGGAGTAACAATGGAAATTATGTGGTCTCACCCGGCAACTGGCCAGCTGAAGTAACAGCACTTTTAAATGATCCGGCCGAAATACAATTTGAGATCACACCCGAATATAATACTACAAACCGAAAGTTAGACATTGCCGTCAAAGGCGAGTTCTTGACCGCTCTTACCGGCGAATACAAACTTATTGTCTGCATATTGGAAGACAGCATCGTTAGCCCACAAAAAAACAGCGATGCATCGGCAGGTGTAACACCAATTATTCATGATTATGTGCACCGACATATGCTCAGACAGACAGTCAACGGTATCTGGGGCGAATCAATCGCTGTACAACCTATAGCTAACTCAATGTTTGAAACGCAATACAGCCTGACGTTAAATAGTCAATACAAGGCACAGCATTGCTCAATCATGGCTTTTGTATATGATGCCGCAAACTGGGAGATCATGCAGGTAGAAGAAGTTGTCATGGAGTAAAGAAAGATAGCTACAGCCCTTAAAATGATTTATGTTGGGAAGAATAGAACGAAAGTCCTATTTTTGTACCAACCAATCCATCCCAGGCTATGAAAGTGTATGATATGTTTCAGCGAAAAACCAGTCAGATGGCTGTGCTTATCGACCCTGATAAACCCTCCGATGACGAAATTAGATCAATAGCATCCTTAGCAGTCGATTCAGCAGTAGATTATTTTTTTGTTGGAGGCTCACTCCTGACTAATAATAACCTTGAGAGTTGTATCAAGATTTTAAAATATACCGCACCATCTATACCTGTAGTGCTGTTTCCTGGAAACGGATACCAGTTAAGCAGCCGGGCAGATGCGTTTCTGTTTCTTTCGCTGATCTCCGGACGCAATCCCGAGATGCTGATCGGAAGGCATGTCGTTGCAGCACCATACCTAAAAATGAGTGGGTTAGAGATTTTACCGGTTGGGTATATGATCATCGAAAGTGGAAGAGCTACTTCGGTAAGTTATATGAGCAACAGCACTCCCATCCCTTCCGATAAAAATGATATAGCTATCTGTACTGCTATGGCAGGGGAGATGTTGGGATTGAAAGTCATATTTATGGATGCCGGCTCCGGTGCGTTGCATACTATCCCCGAGCGTATGATAGCAGCAGTAAAAGGTAGCATAGAAGTTCCCCTGATAATAGGTGGAGGCATACGAACCCCTGAAAAAGCTGCTTCAGTTGCTAAAGCCGGAGCCAATATAATAGTTATAGGAAACGCCTTTGAAAATGCACCCGAGCTTATGCCTGAATTTGCACAGGCAATACATGCCGGAAATTAATATACGCATATTGAAAGTTAAAGGATTAGAATTTTAATACACTTGTTTAAACCAATGAGATTCACATGGTCAGAATAAAAAAGTGTATACATAAAATCCTGTTCAATCTGTTTAAGTTAATAGAATAGCCTTCATTAAAGTAATCTCAACATATGTATCTGATGAAACGAACTTACTTATCCGTATTGAATGTAGTATTGCTGGTATGGGGCTTGACTTTCTGCCAAGTATATGCACAGCCTAACAAGTTTACTGAAAAAGATGCAGCCGGTATGAATTATGCGCTGTATCCCAAGACCATGAGTCAATTACAATGGAAGGCTGATGACGCACAGTTTAGCTGGGTTGATGATCAGTATCTTTTGTCAGGACGGCCACAGGATACTATAGTGGATACCTTGCTTAGCCTCTCTAAGCTGAATCAATGGATAACGGAAATCAATTCGGATAGCCTGAGCCGCATGCCTTTTATCCAATGGGAAGGACAACATACAGCTCGGATTCAAGTAAAAGAACAGGTTTATCGGATATTTTTTGATCAGCAAAAGCTCCAGCAAATTGCCTTATTCCCAAAAGAAGCTCAAAACAAGAGATGGAATCCGCAAGGTGATGCGGTTGCATTTACAGTTGATAATAATTTGTTTTTGTTGCAAAACAATGAGCTTATCCAACTGACTGATGAGCCGGATGGAGTACTATGTGGTCAAACAGTACACAGAAACGAATTTGGTATTAATGGCGGATTGTTTTGGTCGCCAGATGGAAAAAAGATAGCCTACTACCGCATGGATGAGCGTATGGTCGCTATCTATCCTATAGTGGATGTGGATAAACCTATGGCTGAGCTTAAGCAGGAACGCTATCCTATGGCCGGAATGACAAGCCACGAAGTAAAACTGTATGTGTATGATATAGAAGCTGAAGTAACAACTTCAATACAGACCGAAGGCCCCGCCGATCAGTATCTTACATCGGTAACATGGCATCCCGATAGCAAAAGTATTTATATTGGTATTCTCAATCGGGGACAGGATCATTTGCAGATGATGCGATATGAAATCCAAAACGGTAAAAAATTAGATTTAATTTTTGAGGAGAAAGATGAAAAATATGTAGAACCTCAATTCCCACTGTATTTTTTGCCCGATGGAAGTGGTCAGTTTGTATGGCTTAGCGAGCGTGATGGATACAGACACGCTTATCTCTATGACTCCAAAGGGAAATTAATCAAACAGTTGACAAAAGGAAATTGGGTGATTACCAATATCCTTGGGTTTGATCCAAAGGGATCACAAATGTTTTTTACCTCGACCCGTGAGAGTCCGTTGGAACGACATCTGTATAAGGTTTCTATCCGGAATCAGCAAGTGGAAAAGATTAGCAGGGTAAAAGGTACGCATAGAGGTTTGCTTAGCCCTGATGGTCGATATCTGTTAGATGTGTATAGCAATAAGGAGCAACCTTCAATGAGTTGGTTGTTAGACACTAAGCAAAAGCATGATCGAAAGCTTGCACAAGCTGAAAATCCTTTGAGTGAATATCAAGTAGGTGAGATGGAACTATTTTCTATTCCTGCCTCCGATGGAACGCCTCTGTATTGTCGGCTGATCAAACCTGTTGATTTTGATCCGAATAAGAAATACCCTGTGATAGTATATGTATATGGTGGGCCGCATGCACAGCTGATAACCGAAAGCTGGATGGGAGGCGCAAACTTTTATTTGAACTCCTTGGCACAACAAGGATATGCTGTTTTTACTTTAGATAATCGTGGATCGGCAAATAGGGGTAAAGCTTTTGAACAGATCATCCATCGCCGATTAGGTCAGATTGAATTGGAAGACCAGTTACAAGGTATAGAATACTTAAAAAATCTGCCATGGATTGATGCTACCCGCATTGGAGTTGATGGATGGAGTTATGGAGGATTTATATCTATTAGTCTGAAACTCAATTATCCTGATGTGTTTAAAGTGGCAGTGGCCGGAGGACCTGTAACCGATTGGAAATGGTATGAGATTATGTATGGCGAACGCTATATGGATACACCTCAGGAAAATCCTTCAGGTTATGAACAGTCGAGCCTGATCAACCAGGCTCAGAAATTAGAAGGAAAATTATTGATCATTCATGGCGATATGGATCCGGTTGTAGTTTGGCAGCATAGCTTGCGATTTGTAAAAGCATGTGTCAAGGCAGGAAAGCAACTTGATTATTTTGTGTATCCCGGTCACGAACATAATGTGCGAGGAGCCGACAGAGCTCATCTGATAAAAAAAATCAGCACCTATTTCAACGAATTTCTATAAGAAACTACCGGTTTATTATGGGCACAATTCCCAAAACTGGAAAACAAATTGGGTTTGGGACAAATCTAATTAAGATGAGAATTTGTAATAGCCGTTGAATCAGTTAGCTATAGAAAATGGAACACTAATTGACATGGAAGCTTTAAAAAATTATTGCAATTCATGTTACGAACTAAAGCGTCTCAAATTAACGGCAAGAGAAACACTAAGACAATTAAAGAAGTCATTCATATCCTTGTAGTGGATGATTTAAAGGTGAATTTTTTGTTGATCAAAGCGATACTGGGAAAACTAAATGCCCGCGTAATATATGCTGATAATGGGTTTAAAGCTATTGAAAGTATAAAACAAACTCCGGCAATCGACCTTATTTTAATGGATTACCATATGCCCGGCATGGATGGAATGGAAACAGCCAAGCGCATAAAATCAATAATGCCCTACTTGCCTATCATATCTCTGAGCACTTTCAGCCCTTTGTACGAAAATGAAAAAGTGCCATACGACGCTTACCTCACTAAGCCCGTAGAACCTCAACTCTTGCGGGATACCATCACACAATTGGTTAATAAAGTGCTATGATCCAATGATATAAGAAATAAAAACGATTTCTATATATAATGCTTCTGAGACTCCAAAAAAATTGATGTGGATTTTATACACAAAATTTAAAGAAAAACCTACTCTAAAATTAATCGTGCCAAACCAGCGATCCTGAAAACCAAACCAAATACTTGCTTTTTTTATTCGAAATCATAGCTGTTGGATTGAGGAAAAAACTATAGAAAACAAAGCAAATTAATTATCTTAAATTATTTTAATAAAATAAAATTCAGAAGGTTACATGATTTTAAACAGCTAATCTCTCCTTCTGTTGATACTAATAGATACTGCTACGAACAACCTATTCCTTATAGGATGATTTGATAGCTTATTGTTCTTGTAAGCAGAGACTACAGTATTTGTACATGAAGATAAATGAAGAGGTATTTTTTCAAATATAGGTACGCTTCAATTCTTTATATTTGCCATTTTGGTTTGCTTGATAAACAACGATTTCTATGCGTCCTTGGAAACATCTTTTTATTCTGCATATTGTTTTTCTTTTCTGTATCAGTCAGGGCAGTTATTTAAAAGCTGATTCCATTACAGCTATTGACAGTCTGAAGCTAAATCTCGAACAGGCAAAAGGAGCTGAAAAGCTTGAAATATATATTGATCTCATCAGCCAGTTACGTAACATTAATCCAAGGCAGGGAGTAACCTTTGCTCGTCAGGCGATAGTATTAGCCGATTCATTGGGTGCTAATCTTGCCAAAGCCCGTGTATATAATGAAGAGGGAGTGTGCTACCGCAAGATGAACTTTTTGGAAAAAGCCTTACAACTTCATCTCGATGCGTTGAGAATATTTGAAAAAGGAAGAGACAGCTTAGGAATTGCTTTCTCATATGCGAATATTGGCCATGTCTATTTTCAGTTTGGTGAGCATGAGAAAGCACTTGATTTTCATTTCCGAAGTTTGTATCTGAAAGAGTTCTTAAATGATGAACTACAGATAGCTTATTCACAAAATGCCATTGGATTAGTATTAACTAATATGGGTGAATATATACGTGCACTCGACTTCTTTGTGAGCGCATTGGCCATTTATAAAAGGCATGATAAACCCTTGCAGCTATCAAATGTGTATGCAAGCATGGGCAGGGTAATGACTAAAATGAAGCATTATGGGCAGGCATTGGAGTTTGTAAAAAGTGCATACAATATTTACAAAGCTATTAATAATGAAAGGGGTGTTGCCTTAGCACTCAATCAAATAGCCGAGCTGCTTTATACAAGAGGTTCATATGATGCCGCTTTGGATACTTTAAAACGCGCCGAACAAATTTCACTTCGACAGCACGACCCGGGTATATTACGGTTTAATTACCGGCTGCAAACACGTATATACGAAAGCAAAAAAGACTATAAACAGGCTTTTCAGATGTCGGGATTGGTATTACAATATAGCGACAGCCTTTTCAACGAAAGTAAGAATAGGGAGCTGATGGAGATCATGGTGCATTACGAGACTACACAGCTTGACAATGAAAATGAGATCCTTAAGCTCCAGATCAGGCAGCAGAATATGCGCGAACGCTACATTATCCTGGCTGCATTGATCATACTGTTACTGCTTATTATCGGATTCCTTATCTGGCTTTTCTTTCGTAAGAAAAAACATACTAATACCCTCACTAAACTGAATCAAAATCTTGAAAAACGGGTTGAAGAACGAACCAAAGAACTAAAAGAAAGAGGCGATGAACTGCAACAAGCGTTTAACGCTCTGAAACAAAGTGAGGAAAAACTTCGGGCAATAAGTGAGACAGTACCTTTCGGAATCATAGTAACCGACAAAGAGGGAAAGATTAATTACTTTAATAAAATGTTGCCAGAAACATCTGGTCTAAATAAAAACGTACTGATGCAAGGCGAGTGGTTTAGGCATATACTGCACGAAGACCGCAAACAAATTGAAACACTTTGGAAAAAAGCACATAAAGAAGAAAAATCATTAGACGATACCAGTTTTCGTATCAGACATATAAATCAGATATTGTGGATGCGGATAAAAGGTAGCCCGCTGTTTGACCATACAGGTTTTATAGGCTCTGTGATCCTGATGGAAAATATTACTAAAAACAAAAAATTTGAACAAGACCTGATCGCTGCAAAAAATAAAGCAGAAGAATCGGATAAAGTAAAATCAACTTTTTTGGCAAATATGTCGCACGAAATCCGTACACCTATGAATGTCATCTTAGGATTCGCTGATCTGCTTGCGACAGATGAATATTCAAGCGAAGAAAAGGTTGAGTTCGTGGACATGATACAATCCAGTGGAAAGCTGCTGCTCAACCTTATCAATGATATTATCGATATATCAAAGATTGAAGCAGGCGAATTGAAGATACATCCTTCAGCGTTTAAATTACAGTCCTTGTTAGATGAAATAGCCATTACCTTCAGGCAACAGCTTGATCAGGCAGGGAAGCCACAAGTTAGACTACTGCTCTCGAACAATGAATTGCCATCCGATGAAATGATATTTACCGATAAACTTAGGCTGCAACAGATATTTACTAACCTGCTTAGCAATGCGGTTAAGTTCACTCACGACGGACATATAGAATTTGGCGTAATACGGGGTAAAGATGAATATCAGTTCTTTGTAAAAGACACCGGCATAGGCATACCCGAATCGAAACTTGGAGTGATCTTTGAAAATTTCCGACAAGCCGATGATTCACATACACGCATATACGGTGGAACAGGCTTGGGATTGGCAATCACACGAAACCTTACTAAGCTGCTTGGAGGTACAGTATGGGTAGAATCGGTGGTAAATAAAGGAACAGTATTCTATTTTACACTACCAGCCGATTCAACTCCTAAACCGAGAACTATACTCGATTACCCCGACTACTCAGATAAACACATACTCGTTGCCGAAGATATTGAAACCAATTATGAACTACTCGAAACTATGCTTATTCATTCAGGTGTGAAAACCATACATGCTGCTAACGGATTGATTGCTTTAGATATGGTTACCGAAGCACATCCTGATATGATATTGATGGATATCCAAATGCCTGTGATGGATGGAAAAGAATCGTTGAAACGGTTACGCGAACAAGGATATCAGCGCCCTGTCATTGCCATAACGGCATTTGCATCCACCGAAGCAGATGATCAATACGCCAAACTTGGATTTGATTCGTACCTTAGCAAACCCTTGAGTATCGAAAAACTTTATCAGGTATTGGACCTGTTTTTTAAGGAAGAAACCTAAGCATTCATGCTATGAAGATGAAAAAACAATATGTTTCTCTGATAGCTTTAACCTCTTGGTTGCTGTTGTCTTTATTTGCACTTCAGGCACAAGTTTTTACAGAACTTCCGGTAAGCGGCCCCGGCTTGTCAAATGCACATGCACACTGGATACAAATAGACGGGAAGCTGCATCCATTGGCTACTGGTGAAGCCAATATAAACGGAATGACACCCCGCACAGTATTGTATAAGCAAACGAATAAAAAAACCTTTATATCAACGCAGACATCACTACCCGATATAGTGAACGGCAGCTTCTTTGTTGCCGATTTGAACAACGATGGCCGACAAGATATAGTGTTAAGTGGTATTGACAGACATAAGCGATTTGTTTCGGGTATTTATTTACAACAGCCCAATGGCAGCTTTAAGCGGACTACCCATGCTATCCCTGCACTTACCGATGGCTCCATACAAGTAGGCGATTATAACAGAGATGGCCGACCTGATATTTTAATGTGTGGGATAGACGAATATGGGAAAGCCCGAACCTTCATATTGCATAACGAAAATGAACGATTTACTATACGCGACTTCGGCTTGCCAGGCGTTTATTTTGGTACGGCAGTATGGGCCGATGCAAACAGAAACGGATACCTCGACCTGCTATTGACCGGCTTATCGGATAAAGAACCTATCACGCGTATCTATCAATACAAGGATGGTGAATATAAAGAAGCTCCGGTAAGTCTGCCCGGCCTGAAACATAGTGATGCCGCCTGGGCCGATTTTAATCGCGACGGCATCATGGATTTCATACTTGCCGGAGAAAACAAATACGGTATGCCGGTTACTGTATGGTATAAAGGAACAGCTAATATGCAATATGTGGAGGGTAACAGGAGCGGATTGCGACAACTGATGCACGCTTCAATAGATATAGCCGATTTCAATAACGATGGCTATCCGGATATAGTCATAACGGGCGAAAGTCTGGAACGACCTTATACGATAGTTTATGAGAATATGAAAGGACAAGGGTTTCGCGACCTGATGGCCGGACTGCCCGGACTATCTAATGGAGTAGCACGTTGGGGTGATTTCGACGGTGATGGTGATCCTGATCTTTTTCTGGCTGGAGTAGATGTGTGTTATAATCTGTTAGCAATGGTGTTTCAAAATAATCTGAGAATAAAAAAAGATGTCATTGAAGAAGCTCCTATTGAGACTATCCCAATGGAATTAGCACGCGGCCCTTATTATTATTTTGTGTTTTCTTCCTGCTACTGTGATCCCGAAGGCACCGGAAAAAATGGATACCATGGTTTTGTGAGTAATATACATCAAGAAAAAAAAGACTTCGAGTTAAATTATCAGTTCAATCATTTGCTTATCTCAAATTATCCGGGATGGAACCGGGCCGACAGAGGACATCGCACATCCAATGCTTTCGTTAGTCTTAAAGATGCCGAAGAAGGACGACAGACCGTCATATCGTCTTACTTACAGGATAATTATAAAGTACATTATCTCAATTGGTAATTGTAGGCGATATAAATATAGCTCACAGCTATATCTGACTTTGTAAACTGTATAGGAATAGATTGTAAAGTAATATTCCAAGTGTAGCACTGATCTACAGTCTTATTATAAGGTGTTTGAAACATGGAAACCAATTCGTTAATAGAGCTTGCTGCATCCTATGTGTCACAAACGGATGTCCATGTGTTTTTAACAGGAAAGGCAGGAACGGGTAAGACCACTTTCCTACACAATCTGCATCGCTTTACTTCTAAAAGATACGTTGTAGTAGCTCCTACAGGAGTAGCTGCTTTAAATGCAGGTGGTGTTACTATTCACAGCTTTTTTCAACTTCCTTTTGGACCTCAACTGCCCGACGCATACCAAAACTCCATGACTTTTAAGGCTGATCCAAAATCAACAGCAGCTCGTTTTCAGCAGCTCACACGCGAGAAGCGTCAGATCATCCGCAGCCTCGACCTATTGGTCATAGATGAGATAAGCATGGTACGTGCCGACCTCTTAGATGCCATAGATGCAGTATTGCGACGATACAGAAATTCTAATATAGCATTCGGAGGTGTGCAACTGCTGATGATAGGCGATCTGTGGCAATTGCCCCCTATAGCACGGGAAGAAGAGTGGAGACTGTTATCACCTTTTTATGATACCGTTTATTTTTTTGATAGCTATGCATTGCGCAATACTGATTATGTCTGCATCCAGTTAGAAAAGGTGTATCGTCAACAAGACCAGTATTTTATCAATCTGTTAAATGCCATCCGTAATGGATATGCGAAACAGAATACCATCAGTGAGCTTAATAAACGCTATCTGCCCGAATTCGTGGCAAGCGATCCTAAAGGCTATATCACTTTAACTACCCATAATTATCAGGCTGATACCATCAATCAAAATAAATTGGATGCACTCAATACCGATTTATATCATTTTGAGGCATCTATAGAGGGCGACTTCCCCGAATATCTTTTCCCTACCTCAGAGGAACTAAGTCTAAAAATTGGAGCTCAAGTGATGTTTGTGAAAAACGATCCTTCACCTGCTAAAGTCTTCTATAACGGAAAAATAGGAATATTGGTAGACATAGATCAGGAGGAGGAACGATTGATTATCCATTGCCAAGACGAAAACGAGACGATAGAAACCGGCAGGCTCGACTGGCAATATGCAACATATAGCATCAACGAGGAAACCAAAGAGATAGAAGAAAAAGTACTTGGAACTTTTACACAGTATCCCCTAAAACTTGCTTGGGCTATCACCATACATAAAAGTCAGGGATTAAGTTTCGACAAGGCAATGATTGATGCTCAGGCAGCATTCACGCACGGGCAAGTGTATGTGGCATTAAGCCGTTGCCGAACATTAGAAGGCATGATACTCCGGTCGCCTATACCAGTAACTGCTATCAAAGAAAACAGTAGTGTACAGCACTATATGAATAAAATGGAAGCGGGAAGACCTGATGAAAAAAGCCTGGCAGTAGCACGAAAGAATTTTCAGATAAAGCTGTTGAAATCTGTGTTCGACTTTGGACAGTGGAGTAAATTATGGGCAATTTTTAACAGACAGCTTCATCAAAACGCTAATCAGTTTGAAACCGGATTAGTGGAAAACCTGAATAAACAACTGGGAATATTTTCCGAAAAATTAGCTGATGTTGCTGAAAAATTTGTACTTCAAATTGAGAGATTAGCTCAAGACAATACTGATTTGGAAGCTAACCCTATATTGCAGGAACGCTTGAACCGGGCTGCCATATATATGTTACCTTTGATTGAGAACGCATACAGAGTTTTGAGGATAAGGATTGAAACTGATAATAAAGCCCTTAAAAAAAGACTACTGGCATTGCAATCCGATATATTTACTGAGATAGCTATCAAGCAGGCAACTATTGAAGTGTTGAAGGAACAATTCAGTATGGTAGCTTTATTGGAAGCACGCGCTAAAGCTGCAATAGACCCTGCCCTGAAGAAATCAAAACGCCCTGAAGGATCTGTCAAAGACGATACCTTATACCCGATTTTGAAAAAGTGGCGCGATAATTTAGCAGCAAAAAAAGGAGTAGATCAATATCAGATATTACCCCGGAAAAGTTTGCAGGGAATCTCAAAAAATTTACCTCTGACAAAATCGGATCTGAGCATGATAAGCGGTATAGGTAAAATACGGCTTCAAATCTACGGCAATGACATCCTGAAAATGGTACAGGAGTTTGTGAATGAAAAGAAAAAGTCAGAACGACAAACAGATTCATCCAAAAAAGCAGTTATAAAAAGCAGCACCCAACAGACCTATGAGATGTTTTGTCAGGGGATGAGCTGTGAAGAGATTGCAGCAGAACGCAGACTGGCATTATCTACCGTAGAAAACCATATAGCCGAATTGGTTCAAAAAGGAAATATACATCCCAAAGACCTGATGGAACAAGAGAAAATTGAACTCATCACAGAGTATTTTACCGAAGTAGATGATTTGAGATTAGGTCCTGCCAAAGAGGTGTTAGGCGATGAGATCAGCTATAGCGAATTACGATGGATGCGAAGCTGGATGTTGGGTCAGCAAATCATTGAAGATACTGATAACATATTGTAAAAATATGAAGAAAGAATAGTACTTTTGCAGTCCTGAATTTACCTGCATTTCGGGGTGTGGCGCAGTCCGGTAGCGCGCTTCGTTCGGGACGAAGAGGCCGCTGGTTCGAATCCAGTCACCCCGACCATACAAAGGCCGCTTCTAATTGTAAGGAAGCGGCCTTTGTGTTTGATACAGTCAAACCATCACAAATTGCGATGGCTATCTATTCAATAGAGCAGTCCATTTTACAGACTATAGTCTTTAGAGAACCTGTGTTGACAAATTTCTGCCTGAATCGGGAAAGATTCTGGAATAGCCAGAGGTGAAGGCAGAGCAGAGAAATTATATGTGACTTATATCAGCTTGTTTATTCAAATGCCAGATCAATCTTGTCAGGCAAAAAGGGTCGTCCACTTCGATTAACTGATGTGCCTATGATGCGGGCAGACAGGATAGATCTGAGATCAGGCAGGCGGTAAATTTGCTGGACAAATGCAAAGCGAAGAGGTGATACTCGCTCAATAAGGCATCCTACCCTGAAGCTGTCGCCCGAACGCAAAGGGTGATGGTAATCTATCTCGCTACGTTTGACAACTAAGATGATCCCATCGCGGGTGAGCTCAGCAAAATTCAGTCCTTTATACTTCAAATACTCATGGCGTGCATGCTCTAAATAATGCAGATAAATGGCATTATTTACTATGCCTTGCATATCACATTCGTAATCACGTACTGTTAACTCTATAAAAAATGAAGGCGAACTCATCAGACTATTTTATTGCAAAAGTACGCCATACACCCGGTATCCTACAGAAAAAAACTGCAACAAACCATAGTCTGATGCAGTTTTATGTCTATAAAATGACCATATTTATAGCTTGAGCAGATTATTGGCTGCACCGAACATGCCGGCTATCTGCCCGTCTGCCTCCGGCTCATCAAACCAACGCTCATTGTCGGCTAAATACCGAAACTGATAGTTTTTACCAGTCTGAAAATCAATAGTAAGGCTGAAAGAGCCGTCTTTTAACGGTTTCATCAGATCGCTTTGCGCATTCCAATTGTTGAAATCACCTACTATAGCAATCTGAGAAGCACCGGCAGCTTCTTCTTTCGATATTTTGAAACTTACCTTACAAACCGGTTTGCTCTTGAGAACTTGTTTTTTGATACTCATAAATGAATTGGGTTTTAAGTGAATTAAGGCAGCAAAGCTAAGGCAATTTTAACTACTAAAATATTGACGTACCTGATGCATCATCATGCTAATAAGCTTTTGATCATGTTGTTACATATCAAATACTGAAGCACAACTTTTTTTTCAATCGGTTTCGGACAATAGACCCTTTCACGGTGATACTGACTTTACGATGTGAAAAGAAGTACTTTTGCTTTTTTGAAAGACACTCATGAGCTTTTCTACTCAGATTTTTATCTGCACGTTATAAATCAAAAAGTATATGGATAAGCGAATAAGTTGTTTTTGTAATGTAATTACCTTACTAACAGCAACTTCCTTTATTTTAAATAGATAAGTAATGATGGATTCCCAAAAGAAGGCTGAGCGATACGGTCGGTTGTACGATCAGATAAGCGGGCTTTTGCATAAGTCGAATAATATGTTGTCGAACATGTCCACTATCATAGCTGTTCTGCATCATAAGATGGATTATTTTTTTTGGACAGGTTTTTATCTTTTGCAGGATGGCCGGTTACAAGTTGGTCCTTATCAAGGTTCTTTGGCTTGTATTGATCTTCAAAAGGATACAGGTGTGTGCTGGGCTGGTATTCAAACCGGACAGACAGTAATAGTAGATGATGTAGCTGCGTTTCCCGGACATATAGCCTGCGATGCTCGTTCCTGCTCCGAAATAGTTGTCCCACTATTGGATCAGGAAGGGAAATTGGTTGGCGTATTGGACGTGGATAGCAGCAGCAAGTCTTCCTTTGATGAGATAGATGCGTTATGGTTGGAGAGAATTGTCAGGTTGGTGTATTCATCATGATCCTTTTGTATCTTTGCTTTACAATTTTAAAGCGTTGAAATACCTGCTTTATACTCTGTTTATCGCTGCTTTGGCCTACAATACCTTTCCTTTGGCGTTGGGGCTTAACCGCGACCACCGTAACCCACATTGGCTGAATATGATATTAGCGGCTACATTTGGGTTGTTACAGGGTGTGATGTATCATCTGGGTGCCTTGTTGGGAGATACCTTTATGTATTTGTTTGTGATCCGCTTTAAATGGGTTGTCTTTGGGATATTGGTAGCGGTAAGCATTCGTATGCTGTTGGAATCGGTTAAGATACGAAGAGGTGCTCGATTGTTTTCATTCGATAATTACATCAAGTTTTTGATCATGACGGTAGCTGCGGGTATCAATACCCTTATAGCCGGTATGACGGCAATGTATTTTCAACCTTTTGGTGCCTTGATGCCTTTGTTGTTGGTCATAGCAGGATTTAGCTGGAGTATAGCAGGTGTTAGTATGAACCTTTCGCGCATTAATATTTTACTTTCAAGTGCATTGCATCTGGCCTCTTCTATTGCCATATTTATAGTGGCGCTGGTGTATATGTTAACTTCTCAATGGCTTTAAAATCTCATGTTATTCTATCGTTTTGTACGTTTAGGTTTTCTTAGCCTTGCAGTCTATGTCATGGCCTGGGAAGGGTATCAGGCTCAGGCTCAGCCTGCCGGATATTATGAAGGGACTTCGGGATTGACAGGTACAGAACTGAAAACAGCTTTACACCAAATTATACGGGACCATCAACCCAGGTCGTATGCCCAATTGTGGCAAGACTTTTATCATACCGATCGCAAAGCAAATGATAAGGTATGGGATATGTATTCGGATATCCCTTCGGGTAGTCCGGCTTATGAGTACAGCTTCTTTACCGATCAATGCGGAAATTATTCAGCCGAAGGTGACTGCTACAACCGTGAGCACACCTGGCCAGCAAGCTGGTTCAACAAGCAGGATCCTATGTACACCGATTTGTTTCATATAGTGCCGGTGGACGGATACGTCAATAATAAAAGGGCAAATTATCCTTATGGTGAAGTCGGACAAGCTAATTGGGTTTCTACCAATGGCTCTATGTTAGGTCAAAGTATAACAGCTAATTATACCGGGATAGTTTTTGAACCCATAGATGAATATAAAGGTGATTTAGCTAGAGGTATGATGTATATGTCGGTACGATATTTTAATGAAGATGCGAACTGGACGGGTAGTCCCATGACCGATGGAGCTGAGTTGCTGCCTTGGGCTATAGAGCTGATGTTGAAATGGCACGAACAAGACACCGTCAGCACTAAAGAACTTCAACGTAACGAAACAGTTTATAGCATACAGCAAAATCGCAATCCTTTTATTGATCACCCTGAATTTGCAACTCTTATATGGGATCCGGCCTCATCTCTCAATGAAAAAATTGCTTTGAAAAGATTTGTACGCATCAGTCCTAATCCGGTTACAGCCGATATAGTAAGCGTACATTGTGTGCATTGCCGAACCGAAACCTATTCGATCACTATAACCGATCTGACAGGCAAGAAACACTTCACCTCAGTACGACATTCTTCTGACAACAGATTTGAGTTGGCAGTAGGGGAGTTGTCGCCCGGTTTTTATCTGCTTAGTATTACCAACGGACAACAGCATACGTTATATTCTAAACTCATCAAAAACTAAATCAGCATCATATCATGGCTTATATTCGCATCACTAAAGAATTCAGGTTTGAGATGGCTCATGCCCTGATGGGCTATGACGGTCCTTGCCGCAACGTACACGGTCATTCGTACGAATTAAGGGTTACTGTTATTGGAAGACCTATTACCGATGCCACGGATGTGAAACTTGGAATGGTGATGGATTTCGGCGATCTGAAACGGATAGTCAGGCAGCATATAGTGGATATCTTTGATCATTCTTTGGTACTCAACAAGGATATGCCGGCTGATGTAATCGAACGCTTGCAGAAAACATTTGAAAAAGTGATCATACTTGATTATCAGCCAACAAGTGAGATGATGGTAATTGATTTTGTACAACGTATTCAAGCTTTATTACCTGCACATATCAAACTGTATTCGGTACTGTTACGCGAAACGGCCACCAGTTTTGCTGAATGGGTAACTACTGATCAAGAATAGATGACGGCGTTTATGCGTATGATTGAGAAGCAGTCCGGTTTAGAAGTCAAGCTCACGCTTCAGGTCTTTCAGACGGCTTTTACTTATATGGGCTTGATTCCCGTTCTTTAAAAGCAGCAAATAGCTTTCTTTACCGTATTGCTCAATACGGTGTATTTGATTGATATGGACTATATGAGATCGGTGAACCCGTATGAAGCTGTCTTGTGGTAACTGTTCTTCAAGACGTTGCATGGTTTCTTTCTTTAAAAACTGCCCTTGTTGAGTGTGAATCTTTACATAATCATCCTGAGCTTCTATATGTTCGATCTGCTGGACAGCTATGATATGTATCTTGGAACCGGCTTTGACTACTATACGTTCGATAGGGGTATCTTTTACATGAAGTTGGTCTATGAGCTTTTTCACTTTTCCTTGCGTGTCGCTGGCAGTTGCAAGGCGATGTATCGCTTTGTCCAATGCCTGACGGAGACGCTGTCTGGAAAATGGCTTCATCAGATAATCCACTGCATTTAACTCAAAAGCTTTGATGGCATATTCATCATAGGCTGTAGTGAAGATAATTTCAGGCCATTTGTCAACTAACTCCAACATCTCGAACCCGTTGAGGCGTGGCATCTGAATATCTAATAATATCAGGTCAGGAGTATGTTCCTGTATAGCTTTCACCCCTTGAAACCCATCGCTGTATTCACTAACGATTTCTATGTCGTCAAAAGCATGCAGAAACGATCTGAGCAGAACACGTGCCGGCTCCTCATCATCAATGATCAACACCCGTATTTTTTTTAAGCTCATGCGATAGCTTGTTTGGGAATACGTAAAATTACTTCAAATTTTGTATGAACAGACTTAATCTGAAGCAGATCGTTCCTGTTGTATAGCAACTGAAGCCGGCGGCTGATGTTTTTAAGTCCTATACCCTCGCCTCTTCGCCTATCCGCGGCAGGATCGAAAGTGTTGGTCACACTAATCTCGATCATTGCTTCAGTAACATTGCAACTCAGCCTGATTAATACCTCCTCTGTACTGTGATGTACACCGTGTTTAACAGCATTTTCCAATAATGGCTGTAAGATCATATTAGGTATAATCATATCCAAACAGCTATCAGGTACGTCAATCTGATACGACAGACGTGTACCAAAGCGTACCTTTTCAATCTCAAGATATCGTTCGGCATTCTCCAGCTCATTTCTTAGGTTAGTAGTCTCATTACGGTCGTGGCTTAGCGAGTAACGCATAAAGTCCGACAGTTTAATCACCATATCCTGAGCTTTTTCCGGCTCGGTTATCGTTAACGAACTGATGGAGTTAAGGCTGTTGAATAAAAAATGTGGATTGATCTGCGACTTCAGTGCGTCGAGCTCTGTTTCCCTGACTAAACTGTTCAGCTCGGCTTCTATCTTTAGTTTTTGCTGTAGATCTTCGTAATACAGCATCATATAATAGATCAGTATGATGATCAGATAGAAAAAACATCCTATCAGGACACGCCAGGGAAGTGTGAGCGTGAGCCACGAAAGATAGTCCTGCTGATCAGAAAGTATGTAGCCAAGAAGAAAATAACCCGCTAACAACCAAACGGCTAACGTGACGACTATGCTTAGTAAATGATTGATGATGCGGTCGAAAAGCAGGTGTTGTTTGATCAGATAAAAACGCAGCACATACCATAAACTAAAGCCGATGAGTACAAATAATCCGTTGAAAACCAATGCATCAGTTAGACATATCAGCCAGTCAAGGTGTTGGGTGTAGCTCATCAGAAGTATCTGAAGCAGAGTAACAGCTACCCAGACACCCAAATAGGTGATCAGAGATTGTCGGTTTTTCAGGATTGGATGGAGCATTTTATTGGGTTAGATCAGTATGAAAAAACGTCTTAATAAAGCTAGTATTAAGTACTGAATTATTGCTTGAGATTTATATCAGTAACTTTTTATCTCCAATCCGCCAAACAATACCAATCCTTTGATAATAAGTTGTTTGTCTTGAATGTTTGAGGTCAGTCGTTTATCGCTCAGGCCGCCAAAGATGGCTGATACTTCTGATTTTACCTGCCAGTCGTTTGGTACTATCAGGGTGGAACCACCAAAGAGGAGGAACACATCAATAACGCTTCCTTCAGCAGAGGGTATCGCAGACATGAGGTTGATCTCAGAACCGCCAAAAATGGCAGTAATTCTGCCACCTTTGAAATTGTCGGATGAATTATTTAAATCGCCACCCCCGAAGATCGACATCTCATCAATATATTCTTTGGATGAATCGGTATCGGCTCCATCTTTCCGGCTTCTATACGAAAACAAGGAATGACGCCTGCCGCGGTGGTTGGTTTTCCGGCTGAGGATCAATAGACCTAAACCTATCAGAACTACAGGCCAGAAAATGGTACGCAGCCTTATATAGTAAAATGCCGGTAGCCAGAATATCAGGCCAATACCTATTAATATCCAGCCTGTAGTACGATTCTCACGGTTGGATAAAGCAATAATCCCGATAAAAATAAGTAAGGTTCTCCAGTCAATGATATAATAGCGCAGGTTTAAAGGCAGGATATTCATGCTGTCGAGCAAAAGCAGTCCACCTGCAATGATCAGCAATAAGCCGGCAAACAAGCGGCGGTCGAAAGAGGTTTTTGATGTTTCCATATGTTACTTTATTAAGTGATTAATAGAACGAATATTAGCACAAAGATATATTCGGTTGCATCAGATGTACAGCCTTATTCGGCCAGTGAGCTGTTAAAGTCGGTAAACGATGGATACTGGTCGATAAACGACGTATAATAAAGCTGGTATTTCCCTTGTGGAAACAACCTAACAACCTATTTGTCGGGCTATGACAATGCGTTGTATTTCGGAGGTACCTTCGCCTATTTGCAGCAGCCTTTGGTCTCTGTAAAAGCGTTCCACCGGATAGTCTTTCATCAGTCCGTATCCTCCATGTATTTGAACGGCTGCATCTACTACCTCTTTAGCCATTTCCGAGCAGTACAGTTTGGCCATAGCAGCTTCTTTGGTGAAAGGCCTTTGCTGGTCTTTTAGCCAGCATGCTTTATAGAGCAGGTTACGTGCTAACTCGATCTTGAGAGCCATATCGGCCAATCGAAATGATATGCTTTGGAATTTGGCTATGGCCTGTCCGAATTGTTTGCGCTCTTTGGCATACGCCAGTGCCAGCTCAAAAGCCCCTTGAGCAGCACCAAGTCCCATGGCTCCTATTGACAGTCGTCCGCTATCAAGGGTCGAGAGCATGATCTTGGAGCCTTGCCCTAACTCGCCTAACAGATTCGCATACGGTACGTTTACATTGTCGAAAAATAGTTCAGCTGTATCTGAGGCGCGCCACATCATTTTATTATGCATGGCACGGCGCACAAAACCGGGTGTGTCTTTTTCCACTAGTATAGTGCTGAATTGCTTTCTCCCTTCTACTATACCTGTTACAGCTTGCACCGTACAGCCTATGCTGATATCCGAAGCACCGTTAGTGATGAAAATCTTGGAGCCATTGATCACCCATCTGTCATTGATCAGTTCAGCGGTTGTCTTAGTGCCCCGCGAGTCGCTGCCTGCCTCTGGCTCGGTAAGCCCAAAACTCCATAAGGCCTCACCAGTGCATAACTGTGGAAGGTGTTGCATCTTTTGGGCTTCTGTGCCATAATAATAGATAGGCCCTATGCCCAATGAGTTATGTGCGGCAAGGGTGGCTGCCTGTGATCCGTCCACACGTGCCAACTCCTCGACAGCTATGATGTATGCAAGAGTATCTAACCCTTGTCCACCATATTTCTCGGGGAGGTACATACCAAAAAGACCTAATTCACCCATACGCTTGGTGAGCTCGGGTGAGAAAATAGCTTTTTCATCCAACTCCTGTGCTAATGGTTTAACCTCACGCTCGGCAAAATGGCGAACGGTCTCACGAATCATGTTGTGCTCTTCCGAAAGATCAAAATTCATGGCTTGTATGTGTTAAGATTTTGTTTCGTTTAAAATGATCAGTTGTGTCTTGCTATCAACCATATCACCCACATCCACAAATACCTTCTCAACCAAAGCATCTGAAGGTGCAATGATATTGTTTTCCATTTTCATAGCTTCAACTATGAGCAGGACAGTACCTCGATTTACATGCTGTCCCTCTTGTACATTTACCTGAATGACTTTACCAGGCATGGGAGCATGCAGATTGCCGCTCTCACCTGCTCCGCTATGCTCGTTTTCTATATCAGTGCTGTATAATGCGCTTGTACGCCTGAAACAAGAATAAACTCCATCCATCTGGATCAGCGTACACCCACTTGCATCTACCGATACAAAACAGTAATAAGGAATCCCGTTCAGCCTGAAACGCAATCGACCGTTACGAAAATCAATTGACTCAGCCTGATACCTACTGCCGTCAACAACATATTGTATATGATGTGGATGAAGGATATCAATCTGTATCATAATATGATTGGTTTCATGCTCTATCAGCAACTGCTTACATTGACGCCAATAGCTTATGTATTCCCAAATTGTTTTGGTGCTCCTTTCTTGTATTAGTTCCAGATCAAAAAGTAGAAAAGCAGACAAGGCCAATGAGGTATTTTGTTGCTCTTTATTGATTTGTATAGAGTTGACAATGCGTTGCAGGTTTTGATCGCAAAACGAAGTACTGATCCGGTTTGCTATAAAATCCGAATGCTCCAATAATGCCGTCAGAAAAGGAATATTTGTCTTGATACCGTGTATGGCATATCGTTTCAACGCTTCAACAGCTTTTTGGATAGCAGCATCCCTGTTTTCGCCTGATGCGATCAATTTGCTGATCATAGGATCGTAATAGCTCAGAATTTCAGTAGGTGCATTGAGACTGCTGTCTATTCGTAACCCATTACTAACCGGTTCATTATAGAGAAGAATGTTTCCCGGTGAGGGTAAAAATCCGTTTTCAGGGTCTTCGGCATAAATACGACATTCGATGGCATGGCCTTTCTGAACGATGTCTTCCTGTTTGAAAGATAAAGGCCTGCCGCCGGCAATACGAATTTGCTCTTTTACCAGATCAATACCGGTTACCATTTCCGTTACCGGATGTTCTACCTGTATGCGGGTATTCATCTCAAGGAAATAAAACTTCATCTCTTGGTCTACTAAAAACTCTATAGTGCCCGCACTGTAGTATCCTATTGATTTGCTGAGGGCAACGGCTGCTGCTCCCATAGCTTCACGTAGCTGAGGCGTCAGTGTGGGGGAAGGCGATTCTTCGATGATTTTCTGATATCGGCGTTGTATGCTGCATTCCCGCTCAAAGAGATGAACAGCATTTCCATATTGGTCGCCTAATACTTGAATCTCAATATGACGTGGCTGTTCTATGTATTGCTCAATATAAACGGTGGCATCTCCAAAATAGCTCTCTGCCTCTCTGGCTGTTGCTTTGATGATTTCGGGCAGTTCTTTTCTGTCTTTTACAACTCGCATCCCTTTTCCTCCTCCACCTGCTGCTGCTTTTACGAGTAGCGGCAAAGGAAAATCAATTGCTTCTCTCAAAATATCTTCCACTGTACCGGTTATCCCTTGTGTAACAGCTAGCCCGTTTTGTTGAGCAGCCTTTCTGGCTTCAATTTTATTTCCCATCAGTAGCATGGAGGCAGCTGAGGGACCTATAAACACTAATCCATTATCCTGACATGCTTGTGCAAACGAAGGATTTTCAGCTAAAAAGCCATAGCCAGGATGTATGGCTTGCGCTCCCGATTGTAAGGCAATATGGATGATTTTCTCAATATTCAGATACGTGTCGGCTAGGCTGCCTTCTCCCAAAGGCCAGGCTTCATCGGACTGTGTAACGAACAAGGCATCGCGGTCATGCAACGCATATATTGCAACGCTCGATATATTGAGTTGATGAAGAGTATGTTGAATACGTATCGCGATTTCGCCTCTGTTGGCTATGAGTATTTTTTGAAATAAAGGTTTGATCATGGTTGGGTCCATTTTGGATTTCGTTTTTCAAAAAAGGCTTGTATTCCTTCTTTAGCTTCAGCTGTAGCTCTTTGTTGTGCTATTTGCCGGGAGGTATATTCTTTCAGTTGGGGGTTGTCAAGGCTCATTGATACAACCTCATGGATCAGGGCTTTACAGGCTGCCACAGCTTGCGGCCCTGCATACATCAGATTTCCTATATAATAATCTAACTGTGTCTGAAGCGTTTCGGAGGTGAATAATTCGTTTACCAGCATATATCTATACGCTTCTTTTGCAGTAAACCGTCGTCCTGTAAGCATCAGTTCTGAGGCAGCAGCTCTGCCAGAGCGTGCGATCACATAGGGCGAGATAGTAGCGGGTGTGATCCCTAATTTCACTTCGGTGAAGGCAAACTTGGTGTCCTCATCAGCCAATACTATGTCAGAAGCTGCAGCAAGGCCATTGGCTCCTCCATATACAGAGCCATGTACTACTGCAATGACCGGTTTTGGACAAAGATATACCGTTTCGAACAAACCGGCTAGCTTAAGCGCATCTGCTTTGTTTTCATCAATTCCAAAACGACTGATATCGTGCATATACTCTAGATCAGCACCGGCGCAAAATGATTTACCTGACCCTCTGAGCAATATTACCCTGATATCCTGATCTTTGGCACAAAGCACGAATGCTTCTTGAAGCTCATGGATCAACAGTGGGTTGAATGCGTTGTGTTTCTCGGGACGGTTGAGCCAGATGGTCCTGACATATTGCTTGTCTTCAATTAATATGTGTTGATAGGCTTTCATAGTTACATTCTAAAAACTCCAAACTGTTGATCGGGAAACGGATTATTCAGTGAGGCAGCTATTCCCATAGCGATCATTTTTCGGGTATCAACCGGATCAATGATGCCATCGTCCCATAATCTGGCGGTGCTATAATAGGCCGAGCCTTCGCGTTCGTATTTTTCCAATATGGTGTTGCGTAGCTGTTTGCGCTCTTCTTCGGGCATTTCAACCCCTTTTTCTTTATATTGATCTTCTTTTACTGTTACCAACACATTAGATGCCTGCTCGCCACCCATCACCGAAATTTTGGCGTTAGGCCACATGAAGAGTAGTCTTGGACCAAAAGCTCGCCCTGCCATCCCGTAATTGCCGGCTCCGAATGAACCGCCAAAAATCACTGTGAATTTGGGTACATTGGCATTAGAAACTGCATGCACCATCTTGGCTCCGTCTTTGGCAATACCGCCATGTTCAAACTCTTTGCCTACCATGAATCCGGTGATGTTCTGCAAGAAAAGCAGGGGTATCTTACGTTGCGTACATAGCTGTATAAAATGTGTGGCTTTCAGTGCCGACTCGCTGAATAACACTCCGAAATTCGCTAAGATGCCTACAGGGAACCCCATGATATGGGCAAATCCGGTTACTAATGTAGTGGCATAACGTGCTTTAAATTCATGAAATCTGCTTCCATCCACTATCCGCATGATGATCTCGCGCGGGTCAATTAATTTACGCAGATCAACGGGGGCTATGCCATATAGCTCGGTTGGATCATATAAAGGCTCTACAGGGGTAAGGGTCTCAAGGGTCTGACGCCTGGGCTTTTCAAGGTTTTCAAAGATATGCCTGCAAATAGTGATGGCATGTCGTTCGTTCTCGGCTAAGTGGTCGGCTACTCCCGATATACTGGTATGTACCTCGCCACCCCCTAATTCTTCAGCTGTGATCTCTTCGCCTGTTGCTGCCTTGACTAAGGGCGGTCCACCTAAGAATATAGTACCCTGATCTCTGACGATGATGGTTTCATCACTCATAGCCGGCACATAAGCGCCACCTGCTGTACATGAGCCCATCACCATAGCTACCTGTGGAATACCCATAGCCGACATACGAGCCTGATTGTAAAAGAAACGACCAAAATGATCGCGATCGGGAAAGACGGTATCCTGCTCCGGTAGGAAGGCACCACCCGAATCGACGATATAGACACACGGCAAATGATTTTCCATAGCGATCTCCTGTGCCCGCAGATGCTTCTTGATGGTGTATTGCATATATGTTCCCCCTTTCACGGTGGCATCGTTGGCTATGATCACTGTCTCACGCCCATTGATCACACCTATGCCGGTAACTATACCCGCCGAAGGAAATCCGTTGTCATACAAGTCAAAAGCTGCCAGAGGCGACAGCTCTAAAAAAGGAGTGTTGCGATCAACCAACAAATCAATACGTTCGCGGGCAAGCAGCTTGTTACGCTCTTTGTGACGCATAATGGAAGCTGCACTACCCCCACGGGTAGATAGATGCTGGCGCTCGTTGAACGTCTCAAGCAACCGAAGAAAAGCATCTCTGTTTTGTTGAAACTCAATGGATTTAGTGTCAATCCTGGTTTTTAATGTGTACAAGGTATAGAAGTATTTGATATGTTTTTTACTCGTCTATAAACCTGAATATGCTCTTAACACATGAGGTTGTCATATTTCAAAGGCTAAAGTACGGATATTTTTATAAAAACTTGCATCAAATAAATTGATGTAATGAACAGCATTGGCCGTGAGGGAAACAGTATGATATGGCTATAAAAACACAAGGTGTATTAGAAAACTGCCTCATAGTACAACCTGATCGGCAGGTGTTGTAAGTGGATGCTTACCTCTCGGGTATTTTGTGTTATTTCAATTTTCGACGCAAAGCTCGTTGGTGGCTGCCAGTCAAATGCTAGTGAGAAAAGACCATCGGTTAGTAATAAAGGATATGTGTGTCGGGATTGAGTTGCATGAACCTATCGATCTTCTTTTTGCTTATTTTGGTATTATAGCATTTGAGATACCGCAGAGCTGGTAGCTTTTCAAGTGGTTGCAAACTTTTGATCCGGCTATTGTACAACGCTACTTCTTCTAACTGATCTAATGATGCCAGTACTTTGATATTTCGTATCTGCGTACCGCTTATGTTCAGCTTTTTCAGATTGGTGAGTTTTGCCAACGGACTGAGATCACTAATGGGAGTACTTTCGATATCCAGTACTTCCAACTGTGTCAGGTTTGCTAAGGCTTGAATAGAGTGTAATGGGTTGCCCGACAAGATCAGTTCTTTCAGATGTTGAAGGTTTGAAATGGGATTGAGATCACTGACACGGGTTCCGGTAAGTTCGAGTTTCTCAAGAAAAAGTAGTGGCAGCAAAGGTTCTAGATTGGATATCCCCGTTTGATTATGGATGACACATGACTTTCTGTCTGCGATCTGTTGCAATTCTATAGGAGTAAGATCTGGAGTATCTTTAATATTTCCGTTGAGCATGGTCTTCCAAATATCCGGCAGATTAGCCCACCATTGACGTAGGCTTGCAGTTTGATATACTATCAACACATTGGGTTGCTCATGTTTAAGCTCCAAAACTGTCTGAGTGTTGATTTGGCTGTTGTCGGCTAAAATGAGTTTTAGATTCGTACTATGCTGCAAGGGTTTTAACTGATCCACCTGAGTGTGCTGAATATTGAGTTCTTCCAACTGGAAAAGACCGGCTAACGCATCTAAATTATTGACATGGGTATATGAGATATCAAGTTTCCTTAAATTATTCAATCCTACTAATGGTCTCAGGTCTTTAATCCCTGTATTACTAACTGACAGTTCTTTGAGATTCGACATGCGGCTGATTGCCTGTATCTCTTGCAGATGTTTATTACCACTCAGATTTAGTCGTGGGGTGTTGATCAACTGATGTAGTTCTTCAGTACCCGGATTAGGGATAATACCGGTTTGTTCGCTGAACAGGGCACGCCAGTATAGGGGAAGATTTTCCCACCATGCCAGCAATTCTTGTGAGTCAAAGATCACTAGTACGTCTGGGCGCGTGCGTACAAAAGCAGCTGCCATAGCCGCACTTACTCCACTATTATCGCAATAAATACGTCTAAGCTCAGGCAATCCCTGTAAAGGCGACAGATCATCTATCTTGGTGTTGCTGATATGAAGCTGGTTGAGTGAAGTGAGTGAAGAGAGGTCTTCAATATTTTGAATATCAGTATGATCTAAATGCAGCTGTTGTAATGCTGTGAGTCCTTTCAGAAACCTGGCTTGTCGAATGGATGTCTCACTTAGATCGAGCACCCGTAGGTTCGACAAGCTTGCCAACGATTCAGGATGTGAAAGCTGGGTGGCTGAAAGCAGTAATACTGTTAGCGATTGCAGGCCATCCAAAACTTCAATACTTCGTATTTCAGTTTGATTAGCCGAAAGCTTTTCAAGCTGATTGAAATACTGTAATGTAGAAATATCAGCTATATCTGTCTGATTGATATATAGCTCTTTGATGTTTGTGGCATATTGCAAAGGACTCAATGAACGCACCTTGCTGCCCGAAATATTTAATATGCGTAGGTGGCTCAAATTACGTAATGGGCTAAGGTCTTCTATAGGTGTGAATGAAGCATACACCTCTTCTAATTGAGTGAGTTGATCCAGAGGCCGTAGATGAGTGAAATAAGCCAGACCGCTTATGTCTATCTTTTTGATTTGCCCAAATTGACGTAACCGGTTATCGGCTTCAGCAGCCAATCCTGAAAGGGTATCGGGAATATGGATATAAACGATTTCATCTAAGTCAAGCACTTCATCGGGTTCTCTACCGGCTAACAGATGGCGTTGATCTTCTGGTAAAGTATCTGTTCCCATCACAAAAAACGAGCCTCGCCGATTTTGGGCTATCCTGCGATTAATGACGATACCTTCATCTACTATCTGTATTATATCCGAAAATCGAATGGTGTCGGCTAATACAATATCCTGTCCGAAGTATGTACGCCAGGTATCATCCAATCCTGCCCACCAGTTTCTCCTTTCTTCTTTTTCATTCAGACGGGTGGTGTAGTAACTGGCAATACGCAGGTCTTTTTTGAACGGATCAATATTTACTTCCATATAGCGTAGGCGTGATGAAGAAACCGACTCGCCTTTCAAAGTTTTGGCATCAAGAACACGGGTTAGGGTCAGCTTGAAATATAGTTCTCCCTTGTCGTTTGTCAACGATTCGATGCTTTGCAGATCAAAACGGAATCTAGCCGAATGGAAGAAAAAATCCACATCTTTCAGATAAGCTCTTACGTCTTTGTTGATAGGTACATCACGCCTGTCGTCCAGGTCATCCTCTATCTGTACCTCCTCGTTGAGAAAAATTTTCGCATAGCTTTCGTTGATGATGATCTCTTTTTCCTGAACGGTAGAAGCTGTGTCGCCTAAAAAATTGAGCGTACCTTCAAAAAACTTGGCTAACTGACCGGCCTGCTCGCGATATACGCTCATCTCTTCGGCTGTGATAACTTGCTGATGATTCTGTGCCAAAGAAAAGCAGGGAACAACAAGCAGTAGTATTATAGAAAAAATGATGGCTTGTACCCGTTTCATGGTTGATAAAACTTTACTAAAGGTTCTTTTTCTTGTTCGTTGATATACATAAGATTAGAAATGAGCCAACCACTGTTTAGGCCGCTTCGGTTGAACCACGAAATCTCGAAATACCAATTTTTTATCTGAAAAATATGAAACTTGAGGGTGTTGATCTTCACAAATTTCAGTCGTCCCGATTTTATCTCAAAGAAAAACAAGCTCAGATAATCGGGCGCAAAGCTTTTTGAAGCGTAGTATTCAATTACTTCGGGATTTCTAAAGGCTTTATAGATATTCATAAAGTCTAATTCGTGGCTCATAGGATGTAAGAAATGCTTCTCTCGTTCAGCTATCTCGCCTACCGGAAACATTTTATTAAAATCCGGAAAATAGATATTGCTAAGCACCCATTTTGATCCTAATCCTTCTTTTTCAATCATCAGGAATAGCAGCAACTCTACCTGTTTCCCTTTATACTCAAAAGTAGCCGATACTTCGGCATACCATCTCCCACCAAGAAACTCCAAAAAGTTCGATTCATGATTGGTTGTAAGATCTTCGATGAAATAATCTTTTAATGCGCTGGTAGTCCTTGGGTTCTCTTTGTCAAAGAGATGAGGCAACATCAGTTTTCTGTCATTATTATTTCGGTATTCGGGTGAATCGGGTAGTAGTTTTTTCCCATAGCGGTCTTCTTCGTTGTTGAACCGGCTGAAAAACTGGCTCATCTGCTTGGTCATCGCATATAGTTCTGTTTCATCCACCTGAAATCCTCCGATTTGTGGTTGTGCATTCAGGTGTATCCCCATGCTTAGAAATAGGAATAAAAAACATGAAGATATCAACCCAAATAATATGCTGTTGTGCAGAGGGTAACCCAAAAATCCTTTACTTCTTGCGTGTAGCTTCATAAATTACATGGTTCATTTTGGTGGATACACAATAGCAAACCCCGTCGGACATTGCTCTGGCGGGGTTTTTGATCAGTCATGTACTGGCTGGTATGTTTAGTTTTGACGTGTTTCTTTCACTCTGATATCGCCCAGCAACACATCCCAGAATCCGATCAGACGGCCTCCTATCTGGGTTTCTTTACGTTTGACATAGACTGTAATATCTTTCTTGGTAGTATCTTCATATACCAATCCTCCTTCACGATCATAGCCTCTGAATTTCTGGAAAATAGTGATCACTCCTACGTACGTTCCATCGGGCTGACGCTGCAGGTCGCTCACATATTCAATCTTGTACCATTCTATTTCAACCCTGTCATAATTTAAACGCATCAGCCTTTCAAAGTATTGACGGACTTTATAGTAGTTGATATCATTTCTAAATAGTGAGGATACACCTATCTCTGCGTTTTGCATGAATAGTTCTTCTGCTCGGTCTATCACCCGGTTGGCTTCGCTCCATGGTGTGGATTTGTTGCCAATTATACTTACATATTTACTAAGGTCGCGTACTTTTTCAAGAGCCAGACTGTCAATAGCTTGTTTCCTTGCCGGGCTGATATCGTCTTGTGCAAAAGCAGGGAAGGCAGCAAACAGACCGAAGAGGAGTGTTAGAATGATTGTGTTTTTCATATCCTTTATTATTTAATCAGTTCGATTTCAGTAATTTTTCCCGAAGCATCGTATTTTACCTGCTCGATGCGTTTGTTGTGTGTTTTAGTATCCTTCAGTTGTTCTAAATAACGCCTGATGGTAGTAGGCCGGTCGTAGTCGTTGAAGCCACCGTCCTGACTGATGATGATAAGCACTGGAACATCGGATGTGGCAAAGAGTTGTAAGGCTTGATTGATCATGGTGTTGGCCTCAGCCAGATCGGATGCGGAAGCGATAGCTTTAAAATAATTTTCTATGACCTGATAGCTTCCTGTACGTTCTTTTTGTTGCTCTTCTTCTAATTTTTTCAGCCGTTCTTCTTCAGCCTGACGGGCTGCCTCGGCACGCTCGCGCATCAGCTTGTCAGCTACTAAAGGGATCAGATTTTGAACCTCTTCATCCTGTAATCCCCAGCTTTTGATAGTGTTAAAGCGCTGTTCTTTCTCATCAAGATTCCAGGATGACTGATCGTTCAAAATGGCAGTCAGGTCTTTCTTGGCCTGATCTACCTTGGCAGCATATTCGGCAGCAGCCTGCTCACGGGCTAACTTCTTTTTGCTTTTACAGCCCGTTGTACCTGTAAGCGTGATGCCAGCAATGACGACTATCAGTAACCACTGCGGCAGGGCATACATTAGATTTTTGTTACTCATACAATTGACAATATTTAGGGTTATGTACTAATAAACTTTCAAAATACAAAAATATTGATTCTTTGACTCATTTTTAATATTTTTAACCATTAGGGAAAACAAAATCAGACTTCATAAAACAACGTTATTATCAAAATGTAAGATCGGCTATTACCAATTCATGATTGAGAATGCAAGACCATCTTGGCTGCAAAAATACATCTTGTCATCATCATACACCTAATTGAGTATATAAAATAGTTTATCCAAGCCCAATAATTGATTCTAACAATGGATGCAGTTGGTGATATAGTGAAAAGTACATAAAGTCAATGCGTTCACTCAGATCAACTTTTTAAACCCAACTTAGTTTTGATATTCTTATACTTTCATCTGACCAGTCTGCTGTTCATCAAATCTTTAGACTGATCTCTCACTGTGAGGCTGCTTTTTTGTAATTTCGCCTTTTGAAATTTTAAGCATAATTCTTATGTTCAGAACGCATACTTGTGGTGAGCTTCGCCTGTCGGATACAGGTCGTCATGTGATACTCAGCGGATGGGTACAGCGCATACGCGACAAAGGTTCGTTGATCTGGATTGATCTTCGTGACCGATATGGAATCACTCAACTGATGTTGGAAGAAGGGAAAACAACTCCTGCATTGATAGAACAGGTAAGGCAGTTAGGCCGTGAGTTTGTCATACGGGTAGAAGGTTTAGTGGTGGAACGCATCTCGAAAAATCCGCAATTAGCAACAGGTGATATAGAGATCGAGCCGCACAGCATAGAGCTTCTCAACAAATCGAAACTACCGCCGTTTACTATAGAAGATATGACTGATGGGGGTGAGGAGCTGCGTATGAAGTATCGCTACCTTGACTTGCGCCGCAACCCATTAAAGGAAAATCTTTTGCTGAGGCATAAGTTGGCCTTAGAAACACGTACCTACCTGGATGCGTTGGGTTTTATTGAGATAGAAACCCCTTATCTGATTAAATCTACTCCCGAAGGTGCCCGCGACTTTGTGGTACCCAGCCGCATGAATCCGGGTGAGTTTTATGCATTGCCACAGTCGCCTCAAACATTCAAGCAATTGCTGATGGTATCAGGATTTGACCGATATTTTCAGATAGTACGTTGTTTCAGAGACGAAGACCTGCGCGCCGACCGACAACCGGAATTTACTCAGATAGATTGCGAGATGGCTTTTGTTGAACAAGACGAGATACTGAATACATTTGAAGGAATGGTACGCTTTCTTTTTAAGAAGGTAAAAGGTATTGATATAGAGCCTTTTATACGTATGGATTATGCTGCTGCCATGCGTTTGTATGGTACTGATAAGCCTGATCTTCGTTTTGGAATGTCTTTTGTCGAACTGACTGATCTGGCACAAGGGAAAGGGTTTGGCGTGTTCGATGGTGCCGAGTTGGTTGTAGGTATCAATGCAAGCGGATGCGCCTCATTTAGCCGTAAACAAATAGACGCGTTGACGGATTTTGTGAAACGACCGCAGATAGGAGCTAAAGGCCTTTTTTATGTGCGGTATAATGAAGACGGAAGCTTAAAATCATCAGCAGATAAATTTTTTAGTCAGCATGATCTGCAACAATGGGCAGAGCGTTGTGATGCCAAACCTGGCGATCTGTTGCTGATCCTTTCGGGTGCGACTCATACCACACTTAAGCAACTGAATGAATTACGCCTTGAGATGGGTAACTTGCTGGGATTGCGTGACCCAAACCACTTTAAACCTTTGTGGGTCACGGATTTTCCTTTATTAGAATGGGATGAAGAAACCCAACGATTTTATGCCATGCATCATCCGTTTACCTCTCCAAACCAAAAGGATATACCCATGCTGGATACCAATCCGGCTGAAGTAAGAGCTAATGCGTATGATATGGTGATCAATGGGGTAGAAATAGGTGGGGGTTCAATACGTATCCATAATAGGCAATTGCAAAAGAAAATGTTTGAATTGTTAGGCTTTACCGATGAAGAAGCTCAGCAACAGTTTGGTTTTTTGATGAATGCTTTTGAATATGGAGCACCACCTCATGGAGGTATTGCACTTGGGTTCGACAGACTGACGGCTTTGCTCGCAGGATTTGATTCTATACGTGATTTTATTGCATTCCCGAAAAATAATTCCGGACGTGATGTAATGATCGACTCACCTTCAGCTATCGCACCTCAGCAACTTGCTGAATTACAGCTTGAGATACGTAAAACATCTCTCCCTTAAAGGTTTTCAAACCAATGATGTCGACCATCACTGTGTAAGAGCGGTATGTTTTGTAACAGATCAGGGCTAAGACAATAGTCTATATCCTGCCCATATCCAATAGATTCTAAATAGGTGAGATGATAACAGCCAGTGAGCTTCTCGCGTATGCTGCCTGATGACCGGTAAAAGTTGGACAGTAACAAAGCCAGATCGCCTTTTTGGTATGCCGACTGCTCTTCTAATAAGCTGATCAGTGCACCAGCACACAGGGCATCATCTAAAGAAAACTGGCCATTAGTACCTGCACATACTATGGCAATATCTTCAGCTAAGCCGGAAAGCCAATCAGCTACGGCAGTGATATTGACGAAAGCAGCTGTAATCATCCTTTTAGCCTCCTTACATCGGTCAATGGCAAGACTTCCATTTGTTGTACTTAACAATAGCATCTTTTGCCCTACCGTGTCAGAAGTATATGAGAGCGGTGAATTGCCAAGATGGAAATCGGGTATGATATGTCCTTTGCGTTCACCACAAAGGAGAGCGGTGCCAGGCTGACATTGATCATAAAAGTTTCTGGCATCTTTTATCTCTGCAAAAGGAAAAACCTTTTTAGCGCCATTAGCCAAAGCGGTTGCTATTACCGAAGTAGCACGGAGCACATCAATCACAACTACTATGGATTTGTTGCAAAGGCTCACATCAGCTGAACGGGCTGTAGGAAAAATGATGAGCCTACGCATTCAATGAACTGCTTATGTCTATCCCAAGTGAGATTCCCAAGCCTAATGCTGTTTTAACCAATGCATTATCCAAAGTAACCAAATTAGGCTGTACTATAGCTTCTTTTAATGGTACTGACACAAAATGAGGATGACGATACGAGACCATTTTTCCATATTCTTTTTTCAACACCATCTCAAAGGCTTTTACTCCAAATTGTGCGGATAATACCCTGTCATAAGCTATAGGTATGCCGCCACGCTGTAGGTGCCCTAATACTGTTTCACGCATATCATGCTCAAAACCAACCTCTTTAAGCTGTTTGATCAAAGAGCGTCCTATACCGCCTAACTTTAGATTTTTGTAACCGACCTCATCACTTGTCTCAAACACCATTTCCCCACCTTTGGGATATGCACCTTCTGCAGCAACCACTACGGCAAAGCCTCTGTCGCGCACAAAACGGGATTCTAATTTTTGTTGAATGATATGAATATCATACGGAAACTCAGGAATCAAACAAACCTCAGCACCTCCTGCTACTGCAGCATTCAATGCAATCCAACCGGCATAACGCCCCATTACCTCTACTACAAATACTCGGTTATGACTGGCAGCAGTAGTTACCAATTTATCTACTGCCTCAGTAGCTACCTCTACAGCCGTTTGAAATCCAAAGGTTGAATCGGTTGATGAAAGATCGTTGTCAATAGTTTTGGGGACACCTATAATAGGCAAGCCCTTTTCAAACAAAGCTTGCGAAATACGCTGACTGCCATCACCACCAATATTGATCACCGCATCAATACCCAGATACTGTATCTTACGGATCATCTCGTCCGAGCGGTCAACAGTTGACCAACTTCCATCCTGATTTTTAACAGGCCATGCAAACGGACCTCCTTTATTTGTAGTTTCAATAATAGTACCTCCTTGAAAGTGAATGCCCTTTACTAACTCGGGAGTCAAAATCTTTACCTCAGTAGGTTCCCATAAAATACCATTGAAAGCCTGAATGCTACCCAATACTTCCCAGTTCTTTTCCTGTGAAGCACGCTTTACTATAGCCCGGATCACTGCATTAAGTCCCGGACAATCGCCACCACCTGTTACTATCAATACTCTTTTCATCCGTTTAAATTTTTGAAGTTAATTGTAAGCAAAGCAATCCTAATACCTTAAACCTATTGAACTGCTTCGCTCTATTATACACTTTTTTTTATCATAACATATGACTGAATTATGTTTAAAAAACGCATACTCATAATCATATCCACTTGAAGCACAAGATAAGTGTATTGCCTTAAGCTGTATTTTCTGTACAAATATATAGAGTTCTTATGGCAATAAAGCCGTTTGAATCAAAGCAGACAAAAACAGTCTATGCAAACGGTTGAAAGCACAAAAGCATGAGCGCACCGGCTGATTTAATTACGGTTGACATAGTCATAGTACTTCTGGTTTTATCTGATAGGAATTTGCTATAAAAAAAGCAGCCGTATCTTGATAATGATGCAGCTGCTTTTGAGGGTGGTACCAGCCGGAATCGAACCAGCGACACACGGATTTTCAGTCCGTTGCTCTACCTGCTGAGCTATGGTACCCCGCTGGAATTGGCCTGCAAAGATAGGATAAATTTGGTTCTTCAAAAACTTTTGAATAAAAAAATTGCCATCCGGGACAGAGTGTGTATTTTTACAGCTAAATTGAGTGATTACAATGGTTTTACTGCTGGATGTTGGAAATACTATTATCAAAGCGGCACTGCTGACTGAAGGTTTGATACAGGAGGTGTTCAATCTGGGGTTGAACGACCATCAGTCCATAGATGAGCTGCTTCGTAAATATCCGAAGTTACGGCTTTGTTTTATGTCGGCCGTAAGAGAGCTACCTGAGCCTATCAGTAAAAGCCTGTCGGAAAAAATGATAGTTCGCATGCTTAGCAGCGAGATGAGTATGCCATTTACCTTAGCTTATGAAACCTCTGAGACGCTTGGAACGGATCGGATAGCCGCTGTTGCTGCAGCATGGGAAATGTATCCGGCAGAAAATGTGTTAGTGATTGATATGGGAAGTTGTATCACTTATGATTTCTTGAGTGCCGATGGTGTGTATTATGGAGGTGCTATCAGTCCGGGTATTGAGATGCGTTTCAAGGCAATGCATACGTTTACTGCCCGACTGCCGTTGGTATCGGCTGTAGGTGCAGCTAACCTGATAGGTGAAACAACTATTGCTTCGTTGCAATCGGGGGTGATGAACGGAGTACAGGCCGAGTTAGACGGTATAATTGAACAATATGAAGCCCGTTACCAACCATTAAAAATTTTAGTTGGCGGTGGAGACAATAAATATTTTGACAAAAAGTTTAAAATTAACATCTTTGCAACTTCAAATCTTGTTTTGGAAGGTCTGCGTGTAATATTGAATTATAATAGATTTGGGTAAGTTAACAAAAATTCTCCTGCTGTTGCTTATAGGAATGAGCTTAGGAGGTGCGGTGGCACAAAACAGCATTGATTCACCTTATTCACGTTTTGGATTGGGAATGCTTGAATCCAATAGCGTGAATGTCCAGTTGCGTGCAATGGGTGGCATAGGGAATGCCATAGGTAGTCAGCGCATAGTAAATTCGGCTAATCCGGCTACTTATGCAGCTTTCGACTCCCTTTCGTTTTTGTTTGATGCCGGACTAAGCCTTAGCACTGTAGGATATAGAACTACAACCCAAACAGAATCAGGTAATTATGCTAACTTAGCCTATTTTGCAGCAGGCTTTCCAGTAACAGCCTGGTGGAAATCAGCAGTTGGACTACAGCCCTTCAGCCATATCAGTTATGAAGTTAATGCCAAATCAACTACTAATGAAGGACTGGACTACATACGTTCATACTCGGGAGAGGGCGGGTTGAACAAGTTGTACTTTGGAAATGCATTTGCTCTGGTCAAAAATGTTTCAATAGGCGTTAATGCATCATATGTCTTTGGACGAAACACTACTTCCTCATTGGTTTATTTCACTGATTCATTGAGTATGGCCAACACAAAAGTTGATAGCCGAATGATGGTCAGTGACTTTATCATTGATTATGGTGCCTTGTATTCGTTGCGGTTTCAAAATGATATGGCCTTGCATTTTGGTCTGATTTATAGCCATTCAACCAATCTTGCAGTAAAGGGCGAACAATTAGTAGTCTCACGATTTGGAGGGATAGGAGATAATATACCCCAACTGATTGACACTATTTTTTATGATAAAAAGCAAAAAGAGACCATACAGCTGCCTCCCAAAGTTGGTTTTGGGTTGTCGTTGGAGAAGCCAGACAGTTGGTTGGTAGGCTTAGATTTTAATTGGCAAAACTGGGAAGCCTATCCTATGCCAACATCGGTTGATTCATTGGGTAAAAGCTGGAATCTATCTGTTGGTGGTCAGTTCACCCCTTCTCACACATCGATTTCAGGATACTGGAAACGTGTTACTTATAGGATGGGAGCCCAATATAATCAAACCTATCTACAGCTTAACGGACATCAGATTACCGATTTTGGCATTAGTTTTGGAGTTAGCTTGCCAATGCCACGTTCTTTGACTACTCTTGATCTGAGCCTTGAAGTAGGACGTAGAGGAACTATGGCCGATAACCTGATCAGAGAAACCTATGCGAATCTTACCGTTGGGATAGCAATCTACGAACGTTGGTTTGTGAAAAGAAAATATAATTAATCTTTAGACTTTAGTAATATGAAATTCAATGCCTATTATAACACCTTGTTGAAAACCATTGCAATGCTTATAGTACTTAGTACTACCGCTATAGCACAGGAAAATTTACAAGATTTACCCAAATATGGAGAAGATAGCATTAAATGTGTCGAAAATATATCGCTTTATCGTGAGTTCTTCAGGCAATGGAAAGCTGCTGACTATCAGTCGCCTGTGGTCAATGATATAATTGGACCATGGCGCTGGGTGTTTCAGAACTGCCCGCTTGGAAGCGAAAACACCTATGTGGATGGGGTAAAAATTATGCAACACCAGATTGAAAATGAAGAGGATATCCAAGCTAAGGCACTGCTTATCGACACATTGATGATGGTGTACGATCAACGTATCACGTATTTTCCATATCACTTCCGTACAGGAAACCCACAAAAAGGTGCTATACTCGGACGCAAAGGAATGGACTTGATGACCTATGCACCCACCCGATATGAGGAAAGCTATCAAATCATGAATGAATCTATCGAGCTTGAAGGCGATAATGCCGATGGCACAGTATTGATCTATTATTTCAGATCAGCAGTACGCATGGTACAGGAGTCGAAGATAGATACAGCTGCCTTAGTAGATATTTATGACCGAATCATTGATATATTAGATCATAATATAGTCGGCTTGACACAGGCGGGTGATACCCGTTGGGTAGAACATTACAGGAACTATAAGGCAAATATTGATGTTACCTTTGAACCTTTTGCATCCTGCCCCGATTTGATTAGGGTGTATAGCAAAAAGTGGAATGATAATCCCGATGATATAGAACTATTGACCAAGATAACTAATCTGCTTGACCGTCGTGGATGTCAGGATGACCCGCTCTATCTAAATGCCAGTGTTAAGTTGCATAAGCTGCAACCATCTCCCGAATCGGCTTACAATATTGGAAGGCTGATGCTCAGAGAAGATAAATATGGAGAAGCGATCAAATATTTTGAAGAAGCTACTCATTCGGAAGATATGACTAAGGCCTTTAATGCATATAAGCTATTGGCTGAAACTTTGCGTGCCTTGAAGAATTACCCTCGTGCCCGTCAGATGGCTTTAAAGGCTATAGAACTGAATCCAAGTGATGGCTCACCCTATATTACAATAGGTGATATTTATGCGTCAGGGGCTAAAGAGTGTGGCGATAATGAGTTTACAAGCCGCGTATCATTTTGGGCTGCCGTAGATAAATATAATCAGGCAAAACGTATTGATCCTTCACAGACAGAGATAGCCAATAAACGAATAGCAACGTATTCGGTTTATTTCCCAAGTCTTGAGACTATATTCTTCTATGGATATGAAGAAGGGAAACCGTATGTGATTGAATGCTGGTTCAGGGAAGAGACTATAGTTAGAGCAGCTAAATAATTGCTGCAATGAACTGGATCAGGTTCATCAGCCGGGCGATAAAATCCCACATTATTCTGTTTTTTTTAGCAGCGCTAATATGGGCTTCGTGTGAAAATCCTATGAGCGTAGTACGGGAGTTATCCAAAGAAGATACATTGGCAACAGTGAGTGCATCCAATATTACCTATATCCGAAGCGATTCGGGAGAAGTGATGATGATACTCACAGCACCTCTTATGCTTCAATACGACGAAGCTGACCAGATCATTGAGTTTCCGCAGGGATTTATGGCACAATTCTTAGATTCTCTACAACAGCCCAACTCGCAGATACAAGCAAATTATGGGATCAGTTACGACAAAATAAAACTGATGATAGCAAAAGGTGAGGTAGAAGTAGAAAACTTTCATACAAAAGAGGTGTTGCAGACAGATACTTTATATTGGGATCAGAAATCGAAAGAAATATTTTCACGGTCAACAGTTAAAATCACTGGACCTGAAAAAGTTATTTTTGGTGACAGCCTTGTAGCTGCAGAAGACTTTTCAAGTCGTACTATCTATAACATACGGGCTACGTTAGAGATAGACGAAGAAGATCAATAAGATATGTACAGAAAATCAGGTGATGGAATGAATAGATTATGTTTCATTCGGCTTTTTTCCATGTATCTTTGCAGCGGATACGTTTAGTAACAAAAACACAATGACTGACTTCCAGATCATTCTTCTGATGCTGTTATTTTCTGCCTTTTTTTCAGGCATGGAGATAGCATTTGTCAGTGCCAACCGATTGCGTATTGAGTTGGATCTGAAAAAGAAAAAAATTTCAGCCGGGATACTAAACGGTTTTTATAAAAATCCATCAAAATTTATTGGTGCATTGTTGTTAGGCAATAATATTGCTCTTGTAGTATATGGTATTGCTATGGCACGACTTTTAGAACCTATAGCAGAAAGCTTCCCGGCTGTCATGCAAAGCCAGCTGTTTGTGTTGCTGTTTCAAACCGTAGTATCCACTTTAATTATTTTATTTTTTGCCGAGTTTTTACCAAAGATACTCTTCAGGATCAACCCAAACGGTATGCTTTCGGCTTTTGCAGGCCCCGTATGGCTGTTCTTTTATCTGCTCTATCCTTTAATAGTATTGTATATCAGCCTTGCGGAGTTTTTGGTGAGTAAAGTTTTTCGTATTCATCTTGAACCGGATGAATATAAGTTTTCTTCTGTTGACTTAAATGATTTTATACGTGATTATGCCTCCGATGAGCAAATCGAAGACGAGATCAATCAAGATATACAATTGTTTCAAAAAGCTATCGACTTCAGATATATTAAACTACGTGAATGTATGGTGCCCCGTACTGAGATAGAAGCTGTTAATGTGGACGATACGTTGAATACTCTTCTCAATAGATTTGAGGAAACAAAGCACTCAAAAATATTGGTCTATCAGGATAGTATAGACAATATCATTGGATACGTACATTCATTTGATATGTTTAAAAAGCCTGCTGATATCAAACAGGTGTTGCGCCCTATAGAGATATATCCCGAAACATATGCTGCCAACCTTTTGCTCTCGCAGCTGATCCAAAAAAGAAGAGGAATTGCTGTAGTGGTGGATGAGTTTGGAGGTACATCGGGCATAGTCTCAATGGAAGATATCATTGAGGAGATATTTGGAAATATTGACGATGAATACGACGAGGAAGAAACTGTTGAATTGCGTGTAGAAGACCATACGTATGTTTTTTCGGCTCGCCTTGAGATAGATTATTTAAACCAAACCTATAAACTGAATCTGCCCGAATCGGAAGAGTACGAAACCTTGGCAGGCTTTATCATTAACAATCATGAAAGTATTCCGGCCTTGGGAGAAGAGATCATCATTGACTCATATAAGATCAGCATATTGAAAGCGGCAGAAAACAAAATCCTTGAAGTTCAGCTTGAGCTGTTATAGTTTTGATTCGGTAGATACTACAGCCTTTCGTATGTTTCATTTTCAGTCGGGCTAATAATTTCCTTTCCTGAAGAAGGTGCCCAATGTTTTAAATATGATTTTCACATCCATCCAAAACGAGGCTATCATTGCATATTGGTTATCTAAAGCAATTCGTTCTTCCTGCGAATAAAAGCGGTTTTTTTGTATTTGCCATAGCCCTGTAATTCCTGCTGGTGCAATAAAACGGTATGACCATAAGTCGGTAGTAAGTTTTTCGGCTTCGTATAATGGCAATGGCCTGTTTCCAACTATTGACATGTCTCCTTTGATAACATTGAACAGCTGTGGCAATTCATCCAGATTGACTGATCGTATGATCCTTCCAATACGAGTGATGCGTGGATCGCCCTTAGCTTTGAAAAAGGTGGTGTTGGTAGCTGAACGACGGCGTAGCTCAAAATACCAGTTCTCGCATATCTCAGTACCATCAATATATAGCAGGGGTGAACAATTATGACCTAACTTTTGGCATTGAGGACATTTCTCTTCTTCGTGCTGTAGACGTTGGCTACGGTTAATGAGATATAAATTTAAGTCGGACAACAGCGGAAGCTCTTGTTCAGCTCCTACATGCATTGAACGGAACTTATAAAAGTTGAATATGTCGTATCCGGTCCCTACTCTTCGGGAAGAATAAATTACTGGTCCTCGTGAATCTATTTTGATCAGCAAAGCGATCACTAGCATCAGGGGTGAAAAGATCAGCAAAGCAATCACTGAAAAGAAAATATCGAATAATCTCTTCCACCACGGTATCCTGAACTGTGAAAAAGTTTCACTGGTCTTTAGAGAGGATGCTTTACGGTTGTTTTTTGTAAGAGTATCAACTTGTACCATGCATTAAAATCTATGGAAAGCGAGCAAATTTAACAAAAATTTAATGCGATAGGCTAAGTAATCTTTTTTTGCGTGTTCGGCTGCTAGAGATTTTTACTAATTTTTCAGGATTCGGCCATTACTCTGCCGTGGCAGTTTTTGTATTTCTTTCCACTTCCGCACGGACATGGTTCATTACGCCCAACTTTCTTCTCAGCTTTGATAGGCTGTGTAATTTCTTGCTGTTGTGTTTGGCTGTGGGCTTGTGAAAGCATGTCTGATCGTTCTTCTTTCATTCTGCTTCGGTCAATGCCTTTAGCACGTTTTGCTTCTCTCACGCCAGACCCGTCTTGTACGGGTATATCGGCCTTCATTAAAAAAGAGATGACATCCTTATTGATGCGGTTCAACATATTCTTAAACAGCTCGAACGACTCAAACTTATAGATCAACAGTGGGTCTTTCTGCTCATAGGTAGCTGCCTGTACCGATTGCTTGAGGTCGTCTAATTCGCGTAGATGCTCTTTCCATGAATCATCTATGAGAGCTAAGCTGATGTTTTTTTCGATGGAAAGGGTTACCTCTCTGGATCCGTTTTCTACAGCTTTTTTAAGATTTACAATCACCTGCATTGCCTTTTGTCCGTCAGTAATAGGGATTGCGATATTTTCATATTGTTTTTGCCGTTCAAACACATCTTGTATGACAGGCATAGTTTTCTCACCTATTTTTCGTGTCTTTTCGCGATACATCTTAGTGCTCTTTTCAAAAAGCAGGTCGGTAAGTGTTTGTACATTGGCCGAGAGGAATGTCTTTTCATCAAAGGGTGGCTCTATCCCAAGTGATTTGAGTGCTGTCAGGCGAAACTGATCAAAGTCTTGTTCCGACTGATAGTCTTGTATCATTCCCTCAACCAGATCAAAAAGCATATTTGACAAATCAACTGCAAGGCGTTCACCAAAGAGTGCGTGGTGGCGTTTTTTGTAGATCACCTCCCGTTGTGCGTTCATCACATCATCGTATTCAAGCAGTCGTTTACGTATTCCGAAGTTGTTTTCTTCAACTTTTCTCTGTGCCCTTTCTATTGATTTGGTGATCATAGAGTGTTGTATTACTTCACCTTCTTTCAGTCCAAGGCGGTCCATCAGTCCGGCTATACGTCCAGAGCCAAACATTCGCATCAGGTCATCTTCTAATGAGACAAAAAACTGTGAGCTACCCGGGTCGCCCTGACGTCCTGAACGTCCGCGCAACTGTCTGTCAACCCTTCTTGATTCGTGTCGTTCGGTACCTATGATAGCTAATCCGCCGGCTTCTTTCACCCCTGAACCAAGCTTGATATCTGTTCCACGCCCGGCCATATTCGTAGCTATGGTAACCATACCGGCTTGCCCGGCTTCTTTCACTATTTGTGCCTCGCGCTGGTGTAGCTTGGCATTGAGTACATTATGAGGTATGCTTCTCCTCTGAAGCATGCGACTCAACAACTCTGATGTCTCTACTGAGGTAGTCCCTACCAAGACAGGCCGCTTGGCGTCAACCAATGAGACGATCTCGTCTATGACAGCATTGAACTTCTCTCGCTTAGTCTTATAGATCAGGTCTTCACGATCATCACGTTGTATGGGACGGTTGGTGGGTATCACCACTACATCCAATTTGTAGATATCCCAGAACTCACCGGCTTCGGTCTCGGCAGTACCTGTCATGCCGGCAAGTTTATTATACATACGGAAATAATTCTGAAGAGTGATGGTCGCATAAGTCTGGGTAGCTGCTTCTACCTTGACATTTTCTTTGGCTTCAATAGCCTGGTGAAGTCCATCGCTATAGCGCCGGCCTTCCATAATACGACCTGTCTGCTCGTCCACTATCTTGATCTTGTTGTCCATGATCACATATTCCACATCTTTTTCAAAGAGGGTATAAGCTTTCAATAACTGGTGAACGGTATGTAAGCGTTCAGATTTGATACTGAAATTGCGAATCAGCTCGTTCTTTTTTTCGTTCAGAGTGTCTTCGGGGAGCTGTTGTTTCTCTATCTCAGCTATTTCGGCCCCCACATCAGGTAGTATGAAAAAATCGGGTTCATTATATGCCGTTGTCAACAGATCAATCCCTTTTTCTGTCAGGTCAACCGAGTTATGTTGCTCATCAATCACAAAATACAGCTCATCATCAATCAGGTGCATATTTTTACTTTGCTCCTGCAAGTAGTAGCTTTCTGTTTTCTGCATCAGGCTTCGCATCCCTTCTTCGCTCAGAAATTTAATTAATGCGGTATTTTTTGGCAGCCCGCGATAAGCTCTGAACAACAGGTCGCCACCTTTTTTCAGATCGGTATCATTAGAATCTGATTGCAATATTTTTTTTGCTTCGGCTAATATGCTGCTTACTAATGTACGTTGTGCATTATATAGTTTGGTAACATCGGGTTTTAGTACATCGAACTCCTGATTGTCGCCTTTGGGTGTTGGTCCGCTGATGATAAGTGGTGTACGGGCATCGTCTATCAACACTGAATCTACCTCGTCCACTATGGCGTAGTGATGTTTACGTTGAACCAACTCATCCGGATTTCCGGTCATATTGTCGCGCAAATAATCAAACCCGAATTCGTTATTTGTGCCGTAGGTGATATCGGCTAAATAAGCTTGTCTTCGGGCTGTTGAATTAGGTTCGTGTTTGTCAATACAGTCCACCGTAAGCCCGAGAAACTCATAGATCACTCCCATCCATTCCGAGTCGCGCTTGGCAAGGTAATCGTTGACCGTAACCACATGTACTCCTTTACCGGCTAAGGCATTCAGATAGACAGGCAAAGTGGCTACCAATGTTTTTCCTTCTCCTGTAGCCATTTCCGCTATCTTACCCTGATGCAGCACTATACCACCAATATATTGTACATCGTAGTGAACCATATCCCATTTGATCATGTTCCCGCCTGCATTCCAGCTTGAACGGTACATTGCTTTATCGCCTTGTATGGTGACATAGTCATGTATAGAAGCTATATTCCTGTCCAAATCGTTAGCTTGTACCTCAATAAATTCATTTTCATGGAATCGTTTTGCTGTTGACTTAATCACTGCAAAAGCTTCTGGTAATATCTCGTTGAGAACTTGTTCGGTTTTATCGTATTGTTGTTTTTCAAGCTTATCAATTTGGTTATAAAGTCTTTCCTTCTCATCAGGGGCTAAGTCGGGATCGGCTTCTATTTCTTCTAACAAGATATTAATCTGCTTGGTTTCTTCGGCTATATTTTGTTGTATCTTCTCTCTGAAATAGGTTGTTTTAGCCCGTAGCTCATCGTTGCTTAGCAGTGCGACTTGTTCATACGCATTGCGCGTAAGATCAAGTATATGTTGAATGGATTTGAGGTCGCGGGTGGCTTTGTCGCCAAATATTTTTTTGATAAAGCTTAACATAATAGATAGATTTTAGCTTTGTAGTTGCTGTCAAAAACTGTACCCTAATATAACGTATTTACGGAGATAATAGCGCAAAATTAACGCTTTTTAATGCATTGAGATAAAAACCATTTTAAAAAGGCTGGTTCCTATGGACTTGTTGTCCATTCCGGCACTAATCTCTTAAGCTGGTTTTCTAACTCAAGATACTGTGTGGGTGCCGGGCATTGTCCAATACGTGTGGAAGGTAACAGGATGATGTTGTACGGAAAAAATCGCACTTGATACGTGTCTAAGATCTCATACTGCTGGTTTAAATTTAAAAGCTTCCAGTGATACCGGTTTTGATGAAAAAGCCGGGAATAATATGGATATGATTCCCTGACGCTTATGCTGACAACTTTAAGTTGAGTGGCGTATTTGGCCGACAGCTGCTGAAGGTCTTGAAGCTCGTATTCACACAAAGGGCAGTTTTCGCGTATGAAATTGAGTATCACCACACTGCTTGAATCCTGGCTTAATTCGTAAAGCTTGCCCGACTGATCTAGTAATTGAAAATCAAAGGCAGGAGCACCAAAAGCCAAATACGACTGCATAAAAATAATATTTCGTGCAATGATGCGATGTTTGTATATGGAGGAAGTGTTAGCTATTTGAAGCAGACGCTCTTCCACAACTTTGGGAGATAGTTGAGGATGTGAAAAAAAAGATTGAAGCTGATATAATAGGATCAACTCACCAAATGCAGGGTAGCTACTTATCAAAGGATCAGTAGCCATGAGTTGCCTAAGGCTGTTATCGCCTTGTGCTATGGCTTCCAAGAATCTTGCGTGTCCAATAAGTCGATGCTCAGTGTAATACGAGCCGAAAAACTCTTTAAACAGACTGATATATTCTGGATTATCATATAAAATTGGACGATGTAGAAAATATTTTTCAAAGACCTGACTTGTTGTCATGTTTTTTACTACAGGCTCTAAGGAGGCAAGCTTGTAAAACAAATACTGTTCAACGAACGGATGGCTCACATTCACTTGCTTGTTGAGTATCATGTGCAAAGAATCGAGATAAGCTGCCTGCTTTAATCGGTAGAGCGACTGAAAATGTTCTAATACAAATGCATTATAGATCAGGTTGATCTTTTCAATAGCCTGATATACTCCCTGATCATCAGCTTGTAGTATGTCCACAGTTATAGCTGGTGCATCATAAAATGAAGTGTAGTCTGTTTTAGTTTTGTGTATTTGTATATGGTAGGTAGCACCAGGTGTCAACAAAATATCGGTATAGTCTGCTCCGGCAGCAATGCGGGCAAAGCTGATTGATTGGATTTGGGCCTGTAAACTGAATGCTCCTTTGAAATCAGTATTTGTTTGAGCAAGCAAAGTATAGCGACCTGATACAAGATCATCGGCAATGAGAATTCGGAGGACGGTAGCCGGCGTATTGCTGTTGCCGTTAATTGTGATCGTTGCAGCCGGAAGCTGTAGGGCCCCTATCAGAAAAGTTGTAAAAAAAAGTAATATCCGCATGCGTTCTCTCCCACTGATTTCAATGATAAACGCTGTGCTAATGCCTATATTGTCAGTACTACACCCTGTGGAACGAATTTACTGGTGTCGCCGTTATTGCGAAATATATCCCGTACGATGCTCGAGGTGACGGGTGTATGCTCGGGTGAAGAAAGCAGGAAAACAGTTTCCAGATCTTTATAGAGAAGTTTGTTTGCCTGACTGATATTCCTTTCATACTCAAAATCAGCTGAGGTTCGTAAACCCCTTATAATATAGGTAGCTCCAACCTTACGGCAAAAATCTACCGTAAGTCCTTCATACACTGCCGTTTTTATAGTAGGATACTCGCGAAACACCCATTCGATCCATTTTTTGCGCTGCTCCAAACCAAACAGATACTGCTTGAGCACGTTGTTGCCTATAGCTACAATAATAGTGTCAAACAGTGGAAGAGCTTTTAGTACAAGGGATTCATGCCCTACTGTTACAGGATCGAAAGAGCCCGGAAATACAGCTATTTTTTTATTTTTCATGAGTGTGATAAATAATGATGAGTAACAAATTCACGTAAAGACCGATATGATTGGTGTAACACTTGCTCTACCCGGTGACAATCAATCCATTCCAAATGACTGATGCCTTCTTGGAGATCAGGAACTAAAACAGAATTTTGTGAGACTGACATATCAAACCAATAGGTTTCTTTTAAAAACCATGTGTTGTGCTGATTGTAGCAATGAAAAGTGCTGCCAACAAATCGTTGTATCTCAACGTGTTGTAAACCTGTTTCTTCAGTTAGCTCGCGTAAGGCAGTTGCATGTGGAAGCTCGTTGACTTCGATATGGCCTTTAGGCAAGTCCCATTTTTTGTTTTTATAGATAAACAAGAAATCGCCTTTACTATTTCTAACTATACCTCCGGCTGCTCTGACGAACACTAAACCTGGTATATGTTTCGATAAAAACTCTCCCGGCAATAGCTCGGAATCAATGGCTATATCGAGTTCTGTTGTATGATGTAGCCATCTCTGAACCATTTCATTGGTAGCGTATGAATGCTGTATTATTGGGGTTTGCAACAATAAATCTGAGGTATGACCGTTTACTGAAGTAAGAAACAGACAACGATTTTCACAAAAAACTTCATACATTTGCTTCATGATTTCTAATGATCAGGCATCGCTGGCTCTTGCCGGATATTTATTGCAAATTAAAGCAATAAAACTCAATCCACACCAAGCTTTTACATGGGCATCGGGTTTGAAGAGCCCTATCTATTGCGATAATCGCATCACGCTTTCATATCCAAAGATCAGAACGCATATCCGACAGGAATTTACCCGTCTGATGCTCGAGAAGTATGGGAAGCCTGATGCTATCGCTGCTGTAGCTACTGGTGGTATCGCACATGGAGCGTTGGTGGCTCAGGAATTAGGCCTACCTTTTTTATATGTACGCACAGAAAAAAAAGGACACGGACTGAATAATCAAATCGAAGGGGTGATCAATTCCGGACAATCGGTAGTGGTTATCGAAGACCTGGTCTCAACCGGCAGCAGCAGCCTGAGTGCTGTTGAAGCTCTTAGAGAAGCAGGAGCTAATGTAAAAGGCTTGTTTGCTATATTTTCATACGACCTGCAACTTGCTAACCAAAACTTCATGCAAGCACAATGCGAATATACGGCCCTGCTCACCTTCGATGATCTGATCAAACAAGCGCTTGAAGAAAATTATATCAACGAACAAGACTGGAAATCCTTGATGGAATGGAAGCTCAATCCGCAACAGTGGAGCGATCTTAACAATGAAGGATCAAACAATCAGAATTGAGATACAGTTTAAATCAAAAAAAACAAAAATGGACTTTAGTAGCGGCTGGAAAAAATTAGACGCATCTCCTGAGCAGGTTTTTGATTTTATTGCGGATCTGCGTAATGTGGGGGAGCTTATGCCTGAACAAGTGGTCAACTGGCAGGCAGATGCCGACCGTTGTTCGTTTACCATCAAAGGAATGGCAAGTCTTAATATGCGGGTTGACGAAAGACGTCACCCCCAGCTGCTAAGGTTGGTGGCTGATGGAAAGACCCCTTTTGAGTTTGAATTACTAGTACATCTCCGACCTCTCAACAAACTTACGGAAGTGATGGTAGAGCTTCAAGCTGAGTTGAATGCCATGATGGCATTGATGGTAAAAAGACCTATGCAACATCTTGTGAATCATATAGCTGACAAACTAACGCAACAGCCGTTTTAACCCTGCCTCTCAATGGGGAATATAATCTCCTTGAAGTTGCACTCATATTTTTCCCCCGATCTGTCCAATACTTCAAGCTGGCCAAAAGCGTTGACACCTACGATTTTAGCATACACCGCCTGATCGCGGATAAGATAGTTTTTAAACTCATTAAAATATAAGAGTTGTGAAATATATTCAGCTTTCAGGTGGTGGAGAAATTCGGTATCATGCAGTTGCACGATTCTAGTTTCAATATGTTGTAGTAAATGCTGCTGTATGTTTTGAAGGGAATGATGCTTGTCTGAAGCTAATTTTATCGAGCCTGGATTGGGTAGCCCACTGGGAAAGACAGTTTGATTCACGTTTATACCTATACCGATAATACTCATATCTAATCTGTTGCCGCTAATAATATGAGTGATTAGCAGACCGGAAAGTTTTTTATATTCGTACCAGATATCATTTGGCCATTTTATGTAAAGCGCGGAATGATTGGAAAGGTAATGCTTGAGTACATCTGTGAGTGCTAACGAGATAGACATATTAATCATAAATTGTTCAGCAGCGGCTATACGCGTATCAATAGCGAGGCTTAGCAACAAATTTTTTCCATGCTCGCTGTACCAGTTGTTATGCCCAATTCCTTTACCAGCTGTCTGATACGCAGTTGTTACTACCAAATTTCGTATATCGGTGCCACGGGCATACTCCTCTTGTAGCCATAGATTGGTAGAAGGTATGCTGTCGAGATGTGTGTAACGCCAGGTAAAATTCATAAGTGGTATGTTCAGTACAATACTTAAGGGTTTGCTTGCGAAATTGACATTTTTTTCAATACGAAGGAAAATACATCATAATTATTGCTGATCTAAACAGTCGCTTTGGATTGTAGGGGCTTTTGCAAAAGGCAAGAGTTTAATTAGATCGTTCGGCTAAACCAAAATAGCTTAATTTTGTTGTGTTATTAAAATGCATTGAATGAGAGAACGCCATCAGTATGATAATCCCGAATTGGTTCTGGAGGTAATTGTGCAAACTATGCAGGATAGAAAAGGCAGCAATATTGTCAGTTTAAATCTCAAGACTATACATACAGCCGTAACCGATTATTTTGTGATCTGTCATGCAGCATCTAAAACTCAGGTAGGAGCAATAGCCGACCACATACTCGAGAAGGTTAGTAAACAAACAGGGGTAAAACCCTATAATAAAGAAGGATTTGAAAATGCGGAATGGATTTTGATTGATTACATAGATGTGGTTGTCCATGTGTTTTTAGAAAACACGCGTGACTTTTATAAGATCGAAAAGTTATGGGCAGATGCTCAGCTGACCGCATATGAAGCATAAATTTGAAGAAGTAAATCAGAAGGCAATTAATGAACAAGGAAAACAATACTAAAAGGCCAGCAGGCCCCCCTAAAAAACCAGAGAATAAACGTACTCCCAAGTTTAATTTTTATTGGTTGTATGGTGTTCTGGCACTGGTATTTATAGCACTTCAGTTTACTAATTGGGGTACAAGTCCGAAGCGTATTGACAAGGGACAATTGATCGCTATGCTCGAAAACGGAGATGTTGAAAAGATTGACTTAGTAAACCGGGAGATGGCGGAGATTTATATCAGGTCAGAAGCCTTTGAACGCTATGAGTTGACACCTAAAAATGAAAATGAGCTAAACCGTAGTTTGGGTAGTACTCAGCCTCAGTTTGTTTATCAGATAGGTGAGGTATCTACCTTTGAAGAAGATGTGAAATCTGTTCAGCAAGGACGCGAGAATCCAGTATATATCAACAATATCACCCGCCGTAATTGGACTTCAGATGTATTAGGCTGGATTTTACCTATACTGCTGCTGGTTGGACTATGGTTTTTTATCATGCGCATGATGAGCCGTAATACTGGTGGTGCGGGAGGCCAGTTGTTCAATATAGGTAAGTCGAAAGCACAGCTATTCGATAGAAATACGAATGTGAATGTGACCTTCAAAGATGTAGCCGGATTGGAGGAAGCCAAGGTTGAGATCATTGAGATTGTTGACTTCTTAAAGCAACCTGAAAAATATACCAAGTTAGGCGGTAAGATACCTAAAGGGGTACTCCTTGTAGGCCCTCCTGGAACTGGTAAGACTTTGTTAGCCAAATCGGTAGCTGGTGAAGCCCATGTGCCTTTTTTCTCTATATCCGGAAGTGATTTTGTGGAGATGTTTGTGGGTGTTGGCGCTTCACGTGTGCGCGACCTGTTTAAGCAAGCTAAAGAGAAATCGCCATGTATCATCTTTATCGACGAAATTGATGCGATAGGGAGGGCACGTGGCAGAAATCCTGCTACAGGAGCTAATGACGAACGAGAAAATACTCTCAACCAGCTTCTTACTGAGATGGATGGCTTTACAACTAATTCAGGTGTGATCGTTCTGGCAGCTACAAACAGAGCTGATATATTAGATAGAGCTCTCTTGAGGGCCGGACGATTCGACCGACAGATATATGTTGAACTACCTGACTTAGAAGGCAGAAAAGAAATATTTGCCGTACATATGCGCCCATTGAAACTATCAGACGAGGTAGATAAAGATTTCTTAGCCAGACAAACACCTGGATTCTCAGGTGCTGATATAGCCAATGTGTGCAACGAAGCAGCTCTTATAGCAGCAAGACATAACCACGATATGATTACCAAGCAGGACTTCATGGACGCTATCGATCGCATCATCGGAGGATTAGAGAAAAAGAGTAAAATTATTTCACCTTCCGAAAAGAAAGTAGTAGCATTTCATGAAGCAGGTCATGCAACAGTCAGCTGGCTGCTGGAGCATGCTCATCCATTGGTGAAAGTAACTATAGTGCCAAGAGGTAAGTCGTTGGGAGCTGCATGGTATCTGCCAGAAGAAAGATCAATTACCACCTACGAACAATTGTTTGACGAGTTAGTGGCAACTCTGGGAGGACGAGCAGCTGAAGAGGTGATCTTTGGAGAAATATCAACAGGTGCATTGAACGACCTCGAAAAAGTAACCAAACAGGCATATGCAATGGTAACTTATTATGGGCTCAGCAAAAAACTTGGAAATATAAGCTTCTATGATTCAACAGGGCAACAGGAGTTTGCATTTAATAAACCATTTAGTGAGAAAACTAACGAACTGATCGATCAGGAAATCAGCGTCATAGTAGAAAGTGCATATAAAAAAGCAGTGGAAATATTACAGGAGAATAAGGAAGGTCTTACTAAATTGGCAAACAAGCTGCTGGAAAAAGAAGTCATCTTTGGCGAAGATTTAGAAACTGTGTTCGGCAAAAGACCCTGGGTGAAAGAAGAGATACCTTCACCTCAAGCAGCTATAGAAAAAGAAGAATCGCCTGAAATCAAAACAGAAGAACCTATACACGATATGGACACACAAACAACCCAATGAAAAGCTCGCACACTTAATTGAATCATCATTTTTGGACTCATTTATGATTAAATTAAATAGATAAATAGTGATTCGATTAGGCTAAAATTTTTGGAGTTGCTTATCTAAAAACGGATGACAAAAGCTTACACAGATGCAAGAAAGTACACCTAAGGAGCAAATTTTGACAAAGGTTCGTAATGCATTGATAGAAAAAATAGACAATCCCTATCAGGCCTTAGATTTTTCGGGTGATATCATTAAGGTTGATGATCCTGAGGAAGAGCCTGAAGTGATATTTGGTCAGGAATTTATCAAGGCAGGCGGATTTTTTATCTATTGCGAAAATGAACGGGCATTTATAGATAATTTGGCTAATCTGATGGAGAAAATGAACTGGAGCCGGTTGTGGTGCCAGAACAAACGCATCAGTTCGATCTTGTCGGCAGCCGAGATCCCATATGTTTCTACTCATCCGACTGACAATAGTCTTTGTGTATCACTTACAAGCTGCGAAGCCCTGATAGCTGCTACCGGAACTGTGGTAGTGTCGGATACAGATGCAGGTAGCAGAGAAATATTTTCCCGCGCAGATGTGCACATAGTGATGGCTTTTGCCTCACAGGTGAAATCCACCATTAAAACAGCCATGCAGGAACTGAACAAAAAATACCCGACTTCACTGCCAACTCAACTTACTTTCATAACAGGCCCAAGTCGTTCTAATGCAGTAGAACAACAATTCATTAAAGGCGTACATGGCCCAAAAGCAATATTTGTGTTTCTTACCGATGATACCTGACACCTAAGCCTGAAATTTTGTAGCTTTGGCCACGAACCGTCATATTTTTGAACTCTAATCTATGAATAACCTGCTTACCAGAACTTTATACGGCCTGATATTTGCCTTTGTAATGGTAGCATCCATCCTTTATTCGGTTCAATTATTAGCAGGTGTACTCCTCTTTTTTGCGGCGGTTGGAATAGTAGAAATAGTTCGGTTGCACACACAAAAAGAGATCAGAAAAAAAATGCTTTTAGTATATATGACACCTGCTTTGCTTGTCTATATATTGTTGGCTTTAGGTGCCCTTGAATATATTGAGCCAAAAATACTGTCAATAGCTGTTTTCTTTCTTATATTCCCTATGATACATGCGTTGTTTTCTAAGCACCAACACTATACTACTGTGGTGGGTATTCACTGGTCAGCTATGTTTTTTGTGTCATTGCCGTTAGCGTTGATGCTATATTTTTACCGGAGCGATTTAGTAGGGCCTATGGCAGGTGCCGGATTACTGCTGTTGGTCATCGTATTTATTTGGATCAACGATATATTTGCTTATTTGATAGGAATGCGCTTTGGTAAGCATAGGTTGTTTGAGCGGGTCTCGCCTAAAAAGAGTTGGGAAGGCAGTGTGGGCGGGCTGGTGTTTACCATGGCAGTAGCCTGGTTGGTAGCCTCTTATTTTGACTGGATCACCTTGGGACACAGTTTGACGATAGCTGTCATCGTTATTGTATCCGGCACTTTGGGCGACCTTACTGAATCGAAGATGAAGCGTGAAGCTGGTGTGAAAGATTCAGGTAAGCTGTTACCGGGGCATGGAGGTGTATTAGACCGCTTTGATGCCACTTTCTTTGCCATCCCATTTGTGTTTATATATCTTCTAATAGTTAATTCCTGATGCATATACATAAGGTAGGATATCCCATAATCTTTATAAGCCTGTTATTGGTAGTGCTGATATTGTTTTTTGTGATCTGGCTTTGGCCGCACAAACATACAGTGCATATAGTATGTATAGTATTAGGTCTGATGTGGAGTATCTGGACTATTGCTTTTTTCAGAGTTCCACATCGCAAGCTTCAGGCCGAAGCTGATAGTGTGTATTCATCGGCTGATGGAACAGTAGTGGTTGTGGAAGATGTGTTTGAACCTGAATATTTTAAAGATATCAGAAAGCAGGTATCGGTTTTTATGTCGCCTTTTAATGTGCATGTCAACTGGTTCCCTTTCCATAGTGAGGTGGTATATCTGAAGTATCATCCGGGTAAGTTCTTGATAGCCAATCATCCTAAGTCATCTCTTTTAAACGAGCGTAATAGTATTGTATTTCGTGATACGCAGGGCCGCGAGGTGTTGGTAAGGCAGATTGCCGGTATCTTAGCAAGACGAATCCTTTGTTTTACTAAAACAGGTGTAGTAGGAAATGCCGGTGATGAATTTGGGATCATCCGTTTTGGCTCAAGGGTTGACTTTTACCTCCCGGCAGATACTAAGATAACCGTAAAACTTGGTGACAAAGTCAAAGGAAAAAAAACTGTGTTAGCTATCCTAAACTAATACATTGCTTCTGGTATAGCTGTTCAATGTGGCCGACCGGCTTCATCCTGTTTTCTGCTTCATGCTCATCACTCAGGGTTTGGGTGTTTTTTCTGCACCTTACAAGATGAATCTACGTTTGTATGTTGAATTAGAGTACTTTTGCCGCTCCATTTGAAAAATATTTATGACAACTTTTCACGAACTCGGGTTGAACCCCGCCTTACTTCAAGCTATTGAAAAGCTTGGTTTTACCGAACCTACACAAGTACAAGCAGAGGTAATTCCAGTTTTGCTTCAACAGCCTACCGATCTGGTAGGCCTTGCAAAAACCGGGACAGGTAAAACAGCTGCTTTTGGATTACCTATACTGCAAGATATTCGTGCCGAACAGCACCATACTCAGGCTGTGATTCTGTGCCCTACACGGGAATTGTGCATGCAGATCACACGCGATCTGAACAATTATGCCGGGTTTCTGCCCGAGCTTAAGATTGTTGCGGTTTACGGTGGTGCATCTATTGAAACACAGATCAGGCAATTACAGACGAATCCTCATATAATAGTAGGTACGCCGGGTAGGATGAAAGATATGCTCAGGCGGAATAAAATAGATTTGTCAGGCATACGATGGGTAGTATTAGACGAAGCCGATGAGATGTTGGATATGGGCTTTCAGGAAGAGGTAGACGCTATACTTCAGACGATGCCTGCCGATAAACAAACCTTACTTTTCTCAGCTACCATGCCCGATCAGGTTGAGCATACCCTGAACAAATACATGTATAAACCTGTCATAAAATCTATTGGACAAAAAAATACGGGTACAGCTAATGTGAAACATATATATTATATGGTTCATGCCAAAGACCGGTATCTGGCGCTTAAACGTATAGCCGATTACCATCCTGATATTTATGCCATAGTATTTTGCCGGACAAGAAAAGAGACGCAGGAAATAGCTGATATGTTGATCCGCGATGGATATAATGTGGATGCACTGCATGGCGACCTTTCACAAGCACAACGCGACCATGTGATGAACCGATTTCGAAACCGTAATCTACAGCTGTTGGTTGCTACCGATGTGGCAGCAAGAGGACTTGATGTGCAAAACCTGAGCCATGTGATCAATTATAACCTGCCCGACGAAGCCGATATATACCTGCACAGAAGCGGACGTACCGGCAGAGCCGATAAAACTGGCGTATGTATCAGCATCATCAATCTGAAAGAAAAGGGTAAAATAAAATTTATCGAAAGAACTATCGGACGCGAATTTGCCCGGGCAAAAATACCTACAGGTGTACAGGTGTGCGAAAAGCAATTGTTTCACCATATTGACCGGATGGAGAAGGTACAACTGAATCATGAGGAAATAGATTCTTTCCTTCCGGTAATTTATAGGAAACTGGAATGGATGAACCGGGAAGAAATTATCAAACGCTTTGTAGCTATCGAGTTTAACCGGTTCTTAGATTATTATCGTGATGCGATAGATTTAAACGTACAAGACAATATTGAAAAAAGAGCTAAAAGCCAACTAACAAGATCCGGCTCTTTTAAAGAAGGAAATCAAAAGTCGAAAAGCTTTGCGCCGAGTACTGAAGAGGGCTTTACAAGAATGGCTATTCAGCTTGGACGTAAAGATCGTGCCACCCCCCAGCAGATCATCGGATTGATCAATGAATACACCCGCTCGCGAAACATCAGAATTGGACGGATAGATATATTAGATCGATTTTCATATGTGGATGTGGATACAGATGCGGTTGATCTGATCCTGGATTCCTTTGCCAACCCTCGCCGAAATAAAAGAAAACTTCAGATTCACCTCCAAGAAGACAATAAATTTTATGCTAAAGACCGGTCAAAAAGTGGTAAAACAAACCAAAAGAAAGAAACCGGTAAAAGGAGTAGTCAGGCTTCCAACAAACAAAAACGATTTCCTTATTAAAATACGAATAATATATATTCAAAAATTTAGGAAAGCTTTTTTTAGTGTGATATTCTCTTCCCTTACATGAAAGTGGTAAACGGCCTGATGCAGGCAAGGATTGGTTGAACAAATCATTCATACTATTTGGATGTTTAGTTTAATTCTACATATTTCAGGTTTAATTTCTATAATAAGTTTATAAGATATATCAATTATAGTCACATTACATTATGTAATATATTTTCCTTAGTATGATGAGGGCGTTTTGCATCGGGTGTCAGCGATTTTCTGATCAGCATGATGCTATTGTCTTTCTGTTTTTTCGATTATAAACTGATTGTACAATAAATGATTTACTTGGCATTAACAGCTTTGAAGAATCGTGTTTGAGATTTTTTGCTACCGTTAGAGATGACTCGGAGTTTTTTCTCTGAAAACCTTTTTGTCCTTCTTCACGCTTAGTCAATCCGAACGTAGTGAGGAATCTAAAAGTTACGTTTCTGCTCTTTTCGGATAGATAGAACTCTGTTAATGTATGTCAAAACACTTTTATATAGCATAGGTGCCGTGTTTATCAGTTTATTACGAGTTATTAAGATAAAGAAAGTATTTATCTGGTTTGCACTGATATTTTGATTGGTGTGGATACAACATTCTATCTTATATTTAATATAACAGAAACAAACTGTTTTCAATCAATTGACAGCCCTTTTGAAATAAAATATGATACGATAGAAGTAGTGAATTGAAACAGTAGGTAGTGTGTGAAGGGAGTATCATCTGGCATAATGGCATCCATTTAATCTGCCATTTTGATATATTTTTAACAGTACAAATATTTGGAAAACATACACCAAACTGCCAAAAATGAATTATCCGCCTATCCACATAAAATAATGTTGTTTTAAACAATCGGGTTGGTATCTGGAAGAAGTAACGATTTATTTTCAAACCTTATCTGTTTTCTGAATCTTCTTCGTTGGAAAGGGTTGAATTGTCCGTAATACATTTGCATACCGATAAAAACTCTTTTTTGATGATATTTTGATATAAAATTGACAATCATCGCAATAGTTTCTATTTTTGACTTTTTTTTAAACCTCTTTTATTGTTTGACTTATGTTGGATCGTTTAGTGGATACTATTTTCAGTCCGGACGTGCTGCCCTATTTGTTGATAGGTTTTTTTGCCTTTGCTTTTGGATTGCTTTTGATTGTTTTTTTGATACATAGGAAAAACAGTTACAAGCGTTTTATGATTTTAGAGAGTCAGTTAAAAGAATATGCCGATAGCAATAGTCATCATTTTTCTGACGAGTTAGAGCTTTTCAAGGCAGCATTGATGAATCACTTTTCTGAGATAGGTCAGCGGATACAGGAAAATGAAGCTTTAACTTATAAACTACATAATGCGTTGGAAGAGCTGATACAAGAACTGAGGGAGAAATATACCAACGCCGGTTATACAGCACAAGCAGAACAGGAAGAAGAATCTTGAATACGTCTATAGTTGTTCCATCCCTTTAATCCCGATTGTTCTGTAGTAGATCGCTGAGAAACAGCTGACTATTACAGTATCTACTCTAGTAGTCTTTGAATATCGGGCACTAATTTTAAGGCTATTATTGAATCAATTATTTTTTTTATCACCAATAAATTTCCTGCCGAAGCGTTATACTGTTATATACATTTAAACAACAGGAATTATGAAAAAGTTAGTGTATTGGATAGGAATATTAAGTTTTCTATGGATTGCTTCTTCGTGTACTGAAAAGTATAAGAAGGAGATAGAGCGTCTTACTGTGTATGCAGATAGCCTTGAGAGTATGTCGGTTGAAAAGGACACCTCTATGATGTCGTATGTGCGAACGTTTAACGCCATACAGGAAAACCTGATGGAGATCAAGGCAAAAGAACGTCTGATCACTGAGATCTCTGATACGGATGATGAGCTGCGTCTGACCAAAGAAGAGGAGATCAACAGGGATATCAATGCTATTTATGACCTATTGTTAGAGAATCGGCGGATGCTTGATCGGTTGAAGTCGCAATTTAATGCTTCGGGTGAGAAAAATGTAGAGTTAGAGCGAATGATAGCTAATTTGAGTGCCCAGATCGAACAGAAAGACTTGGAACTCGTCCAGCTTAAACATGAATTAGCCGACAAACAATTAGCAATAGAAAATCTTGAAAAAGACCTGGATGCAATGGAAGCTTTGAGTCAGGCCAAAGCCGAGCTGATCGAACAGCAGATTGTAGAAAAAAACACTGTCTGGTATTTGATAGGATCGAAGAAATATCTTGATGAGCAAGGTGTTACAACTAAAGAAGGAGGCTTTATTGGAATAGGTAGCAGTCGGAAAGTAAGTGAAACTTTTGATCCGACGCTATTTACACGTGCCGACCTGCGCGATCTGACTGTATTACCTGTGTTCAGTAAAAAGGCTCGTCTGCTGAGTGTACATCCAGCTGGTAGTTATGAGTTTATAGGTGAAAAAAGTATTGACAGCCTGAGAATATTATTTCCCGACGACTTCTGGAGCGCATCACGCTATTTAGTTGTGATGATTGATTAAAAATACTGTCTTGGGTATCAAAAAAAATGCCGAGGCCATCAGGTCCCGGCATTTTGCATATATGATGAGTTATAGGGTTAGACTATTGCATAGCTGTTTTAAAAGCGATCACGTATTTACTGATTTTTAGTGTCTTTTACAGCTTGTATCAGTTCGGGGAGCACCTTTAGGGCATCACCTGTTATACCGTAATCGGCTGCTTCAAAAATAGGTGCTTCAGGATCTTTGTTTACTGCTACTATTACTTTTGACGAGCTCACACCTCCAAGATGTTGAATAGCTCCAGAAATTCCAAAAGCAAAATATAAGTTGGGCGAAATAATTTTTCCGGTCTGACCCACATGCTCATCATGGGGTCGCCAGCCTTCGTCGGAGACAGGACGAGAGCAAGCAGTAGCCGCTCCTAATTCTTCAGCCAACTCTTCAATGAGATACCAATTGTCGGCTGATTTCATTCCACGGCCGCCTGAAACGACTATATCTGCCTCATTCAGTAACACCTTACCCGTTACTTTGGTAGTATCCAACACCTCCATAGAAAAGTCACTATCGGTCAAATCAGGATCGAAGCTAGTGATTTCTACAGAACTATGCTTTTCATTCAGTCCGAATGAGTTATAGGCTAATGTCAGCACTTTTGCCTCTTTCTCGATTTTGATATGTGCGATCGCTTTTCCGGTAAACACATTTTTATGTACAATGAAAGGATTCAGGCTTTCGGGTAGTCCGGTAACTGCGGTAACTAATCCGGCATTGCAACGTATTGCCAAACGTGGTGCAATTGCTTTCCCCAGGTTGTCGTGCGACAAGATGATCACTTCGGCTTGTACCTGTTTGGCAGCAGCAGCGATAGCTTTGGTGATAGCTTTGTTATCAAGGGTAGCAAATCGTTTATCCTGTGCTGTTACTATCTTTCCAATACCATATTGACCTAATTTTTCTAATTCGCTGTTTTCGACCTCTCCTAAGGATATGGCTATGGCTTGTTTTCCGGTTTGTTCGGCTAATGCGGCGGCATAAGAGGCAAGTTCAAAACTTACTTTTTTGAATTTCCCATCCCAGTTTTCTGTATATATAAGTATTGACATGATCTTAGATTTGTAGAGTTTATAATACTTTGGCTTCTTCTTTTAGCAAGCGTACCAATTCTTTTACATTGTCTTCGGCTACCATTTTACAGGCTGCTTTCGTTGGTGGCAGCTCTAATTTTTGTATAGAGGTTGCATATGAGCTTTCGACTGGGGCTACCACTTCCAAAGGTTTGGTACGTGCCATCATGATGCCTCGCATAGCTGGGATGCGAACTTCTTTGGCAATACCTTTCTGTACTATAGCAAGTAGTGGAGTGGTACATAGCAGGTGTTGATTGCCGCCATCAATCTCACGGGTTACTAACAGCTTGTCATCTTTCAGGTCAAGGCCTGTTACCGCAGATACCGAACTACGGTCCAACAATTCTGCCAGCATACCGCCAACGGCTGATCCGTTATAGTCGGAAGCTTCTATACCGGCTAATATTAGTTCGTACTCTCCGGCTATTTGTGCCAATTGAGTAGCTACAAAGAAGGCATCTTTAGCTTCTGCATCAATGCGGATCGCTTTGTCGGCACCTACGGCCAATGCCTTGCGAAGCGTTGGCTCGGTTTGAGAAGAGCCGACATTAGCTACTACTACAGACGAGATAGCACCGGCATATGCTTCTTTGAGTTCCATGGCACGTGTAAGGGCAAACTCATCCCATGGATTGATGATCCATTGAACTCCGGCTGTGTCAATACCGGTCTGATCGGCATTGAACTTAATTTTTGTGGTGGTATCGGGTACATTCCCGATCAAAACAAGTATTTTCATAGCTTATATTTTGTGTGAATCAATTTGTTTAGTTCGATCTGATGCCTGACTTGTGTGTGTTACCTCAACAAGCTACGGCTGATAACGATTTTCTGTATTTCGGATGTGCCTTCATATATTTGGGTTAGCTTGGCTTCGCGCATCAGGCGTTCCACATGATATTCTTTGACATATCCATAACCTCCATGTATCTGAACTGCCTCTGTCGTAACTTCCATAGCAATATCAGCCGCATACTGCTTAGCCATTGCGCTGGCAACTCCAAAGGCTTCTCCTTTATCTTTCAGCCAGGCAGCCTTCAGGCAAAGATTTCTGGCATTTTCTACTTTGACAGCCATATCCGACAGCTTGAATGCAATAGCCTGATGGTTGGCGATAGCTGTTCCAAATGCTTTACGCTCTTTTGCATATGCAACAGCCCTTTCCAACGCACCCGAAGCTAATCCAAGCGCCTGAGCTGCGATGCCGATACGACCACCTTCTAAAATTTTCATGGCAAATGTAAACCCAAATCCTTCTTCCCCAATACGATTTTCTTTGGGTACTTTAACGTCGGTAAACATCACCGAGTGGGTGTCGCTGCTACGCATGCCCATTTTATCTTCGTGGGGGCCAAGACTGATACCAGGACTGTTTTTATCAAGCACAAAAGCAGTGATCCCTTTGTGTTTCTTGGCAGGATCGGTTTGAGCAATAAGTATATATGTTGAAGCGCTATTTGCATTAGTGATCCAGTTCTTGGTACCGTTCACCAAATAGTGATCGCCTTTGTCTTCTGCTATAGTACGTTGGCTGGTAGCATCCGATCCGGCTTCAGGTTCAGAAAGCAGGAAAGCACCTATCTTCTCGCCGCTTGCTAATGGCTTGAGAAATTTTTCTTTTTGAAATTCGTCTCCATATTTGTCAAGGCCATAGCATACCAAGGAATTATTTACTGATACGATCACACTCATGGAGGCATCTATCTTGCTAAGTTCTTCCATTGCCAACACATATGAAATTGTGTCCATGCCACCACCATTGTACTTAGGATCGACCATCATACCCATAAAACCGAGCTCGGCTAAGGCTTTGACATGTTTGGCAGGGAATGTGGCATTGGCATCGCGTTCCAATACATCCTGTATAAGTTCACGTTGGGCATAATCGCGCGCTGCTTGCTGAATCATCAGCTGTTCTTCGGTTAGTTCAAAATTCATAAGAGTTATTTTTAGTCATAATATGTTATCACAAAAACTTAGTTAGTATGTTGTTGAATCAAATTCTGATAGCTTGTTATGTATTCATTTATCAGTTGATGGATAATGATTGAAGCTGGCTTTATTTCGTTGATTAGAGCGGCTGCTTGCCCTATTTCCAGCTCCCCTTCTATTAAATCACCTTCAAACATTCCTTTTTTTGCTCTTCCGCGGCCTAACAACGCTTTCAGCTCTTCGACACTGGCTGCATTTTCTTCTGCCTGTCTGACTAATTCGTAGAAATGGTTTTTCAGCAGTCGTACTGGTATGAGTTTTTTCAGCCGTAGTTCGGTATCGCCTTCGGCAGAGTTGATGATCATTTGCTTGAAGTTGTCGTGTGCCGATGATTCTTCGGCCGTCACAAATGCGGTTCCCATTTGTACACCATCAGCTCCCATAGCTATTGCAGCCAGCATCTGACTGCCGGTAGCTATTCCCCCGGCAGCAATCAACGGTATATCAGTAATTTGGCGTATGAGAGGGATAAGAGTCAAGGTAGTTGTCTCTTCAAACCCATTATGGCCGCCCGCTTCCACTCCTTCGGCTATCAGAGCATCCACACCGGCTTCAAGAGCTTTTAAAGCGAATTTTCGATTTGCGATCACATGCATCACCTTGATACCGTGCTTCTTGAATCGTTGGGTATATAGAGTCGGGTTGCCGGCCGAAGTAATCACGAGAGGGACTTTTTCATGGATGATGGTTTCTATATGTGCGTCAATATCGGGATAAAAAAGAGGTAGATTGACGCCATACGGTTTAGTAGTAGCCTGCTTGATGTGTGCTATATGTGTTTTAAGCACATCGGGATACATAGAGCCGGCTCCTATAATTCCTAACCCACCGGTATTACTGACGGCTGCTGCTAATTTCCATCCGCTGCACCATATCATACCTGCCTGAATGACGGGTATCTGAATATCCAACAGATTACACAGCCTGTTTTGTTTGAAAAACAGGCTGTGTTCCTGAGTATTCATATTGTGTAGTGCCATCAGATTTTTCTGCAAATTACGTAAGAAATACTTTATCCTTCAAATTCGGGATTGGGGATAGGCTCCTGCAGGTGGCCATCTTGCTCTGTATAGCCGTATATCCTGTCGAACAGCACCTTATATTTAGCCTTGATAATGTTACGGCGAAGCTTCAATGTAGGCGATAGTTCACCCGATTCGGGCGTCCATTCGGTACATGTGAGCTCAAACTGTTTGATCTGTTCATGCGGGTTAAGGTTCTCGTTTATACGGTCTATCTCTTGTTTATATCGCTCAATTACACGTGGGTGCTTGATCAGCTCTTTGCTGTCGCGATACTTGACCTTGTTGAGGAATGCCCATCCGTTGAGAAAATGGAAAGAAGGTCCTATGATGGCAGCGGTAAATTTTTCACCGGCGCCTACCACCATGATTTGTTCGATGAACTGTGATTCTTTGAAAATGTTTTCGATAACTTGTGGAGCCACATATTTTCCTGTTGAAAGTTTGAATATCTCTTTCTTTCGGTCGGTTATTTTCAGAATACGTCTGTCTTGCAGCTCACCTATATCGCCTGTATGGAACCATCCTTCGCTGTCAATCACTTCTGCTGTACGCTCGGGGTCTTTGTAGTATCCCATCATCAGGCTGGGGCCTCTCATCACTATCTCGCCATCATCAGCTATTTTCACTTCTACATTATCTAATACCGGTCCTACGGTACCAAAGCGCATATCCGGATAATCGGCGTGATTCACTGCAATGACGGGTGATGTTTCGGTAAGGCCGTATCCTTCCTGTATTTTAACTCCTGCACAATTGAAGACTCGTGCTAGGCGAGGCTGTAGCGCTGCGCCACCCGATACGACAACCTTGATATTGTTTCCCAAAGCTTCACGCCATTTACTGTAAACTAACTTATCGGCTATCTTGCGTTTAAACTCATAAAAAGCTCCGTTAGCTCTGTTCAGTTCATATCTAAGGCCAATATTTACAGCCCAGAAGAATATTCCTTTTTTAATACCTTTCAGTCCTCTCCCTGTTAGTAAAAGCTTGTCATAAAGTTTTTCTATCACGCGCGGAACGGAAGCAAAGCCGTCGGGGCTTACTTCTCGTAAATTATCGCCTATGGTATCAATGCTTTCTGCATAATAGACCGATACTCCCTGATATTGTAAAAGGTAATTGACCATTCTTTCAAATACGTGGCACAGGGGCAGAAAGCTGAGAAATTTTCCGGTATGGTCAACCGGTAGCAGATGTGTGCTGGCTTTCACATTGGAAAGGAAATTAGTATGGCTCAGCATCACTCCTTTAGGAACTCCTGTAGTACCGGAGGTGTATATGATAGAAACTAAATCATCACCCGATATGGTTGCTTTAATCTCTTCAAGCTTTTTTTGATCCTGGTTCTGAGCGCCCAGCTCAAAAATCTCATTAATGTTTGCAGCTCCTTGAACAGTATCAATGGTAAATATTTTTTCAATATTTGGAGTTTTGTCGGCCAGCGGTTTAATTCTGTCAAAGAAAAGCTGAGATGATACGATCACAAAACGCGCATCAGAATGGGCTAATATATGTGAGTATTCCTCATCGCTATTGTTCGGGTAAACCGGTACATGTACTGCGCCTATCTGACTCATTCCCATATCCATGATATTCCATTCTGGACGGTTGTTGGAGATAGTGAATATTTTATCGCCTTTACTGATGCCTAATTTAAGCAGTCCATAACCAAAGTTATCAACTAGTTGACGATAGTCGGCAGTTGAGAATTTGTCCCAATTCCCATTGCGTTTTACGGCAAGAGCATCTTCTTTTGGGAACTCACTGAGCATTCTGCTCACAATGTCGAAAGTACGTAGTATTTCCATTTTTCAATTGTTTTTGGATGGGTATTGTTTTTGTTTAAAAGTCCAGGTAAACCAAAAAGTAGCAACCTTTTGACCTGATTGATCATATCCTGATGTATGGACGGTCACGGTTTGTCCTTCATTTTGTTGAAGGCATGCTTCCACAGCCTGATTAAACCGTTTTGCTTCTTTGCTTTTAAAGTAAATACGGCTACGGGCTTTTTTTGTGAAATCGGCTTTCATGTCTTTGACTAACATAGATATTGATTTGGGTGCTCTTTGAACTGCATCCAAAGCCTGTATGCCGGAGGAAAGCTCAGCAGCCATAGCTAAAGCAGCAAAATAGATTGACTTAAACGGATTTTTGGTGCTATATCTGTAAGGTACGGATACCTCTGATATGTTCTCGTCAAATCTTTCGATACGCAATCCGGCAAAAAATGCAAGAGGCAAACGGCTAAGCAGGTATAAGCGAAACTGCCAGGGATTACCTAATGACTTGCGAAGCTGGGAAGTGTCGGACAACTTACTGCTGACTTGCGTAACCATAAAACAGATTTTACAGGATGTTAAATGTTGAGATGTTAATAGAATAACAATCAAATCAACTGTTTAGGGTAAAGATAGTAGAAAAAAATCTGATTAAACGACCATCTTCAATCTTTTTTTTAACCCTACTTACTTAGGTCAAAAATATTCATCTTTTTTTAAAGCTATCTTTCTGACTTTTTTGTGTTAAAAACAGTATCCGTTTTCAGCTATAATAGCGGCAGCTATACGGCGTCGTGCCGCTACTGTATTAATAGGTGATGTCTTAGTGAATCGTCTCATTCCCATCAACATAGCCTGTTGTTCGTCGGATGACGCAAATGCATTCACAGCATCAGTACCATGTTTTTGAATGAGGTAGGCTGCATCATAAAAAAAGACATCGGCTATATCTTTGAGTAGTTTCAGTTTACCTGTCTGTAAACCATTTACCTGTTTCTCAATTCGAAGTATCAATGATTCGGCTGCATAAGTTTGGATTGTCATATCGGCCAGATGAAGTATGATCTCTTGTTCTTCGGCAAATGCATCAGTAAACTGTTGTACGGCTGCCCCGGCGACCATTAGTATAGTTTTTTTGAAGTTGCGGATCATTTTTTTCTTTTCTTCAAAATAATCAATGGTCATTGAGCCGAAATCGGGTATGCTCATCAGTTCTTTTGCTACTTCCATTGCAGGCCCTAAGAGGTCTATCTCGCCTTTCATCGCTCTTTTAAGGAGTTCGCCTACTATCACCATTCGATTTATTTCGTTGGTACCTTCAAATATTCTGTTGATCCTTGAATCGCGATAGGCTCGTTCTACTGGTGTTTCGGCTGAGTAGCCCATCCCGCCATAAATCTGCACTCCTTCATCAACTACAAAATCTAATACTTCAGAGCCAAATACTTTTCCTATAGAGGCTTCGATAGCATATTGACGCATTGCTTCCACTGATGCTACTCCTTTGTCCATGCCATTTGCTGTTAAGGCTAGGGTAGCATCCTCAATGTTTTGACTGGCTCTATAGGTAAGCGATTCGGAGGCATAGATCTGTATGGCCATTTCTGCTAGTTTATGTTGTATGGCGCCAAAATCTGCTATAGCTTTTCCGAATTGTTTACGTTCTTTGGCATAGGTAGTGGCATAACCAATCACACCTTTTGCGCCTCCTACGGTAGCTCCAGAAAGCTTGATACGACCTAAATTCAGTATGTTCAAAGCGATTTTAAATCCATCATTGCGTTTGCCAAGAAGATTTTCTGCTGGTACAGCTACGTCTTCAAAGTAAACCTGCACGGTAGATGAGCCTTTGATACCCATTTTTTCCTCATCGGGCCCTATTGTTAGCCCTGGTGAATTGGTTTCTACTATGAATGCACTCAGATTTTTATCGTCATCAATACGTGCAAATACTATCAGCAGGTCAGCCACACCACCATTAGTGATCCAAATCTTCACTCCGTTGAGTATGTAATGGGTACCTTGTTCATTAAGAACAGCTTTTGTCTTGCCGGCATTGGCGTCTGATCCGGCATCGGCTTCAGTAAGGCAATAGGCTCCTATATATTCACCTGAAGCAAGTAAAGGCAGATATTTTTGTTTTTGTGCCTCATCGCCATAATACAATATAGGGAGTGTGCCTATTCCGGTATGGGCTGCAAAGGCTACCGCAAAGCTATAACCCTTACCCATTTCTTCGGTGGTAAGCATAGAGGTAACAAAATTTTGTCCGAATCCGGTATATTCTTCCGGTAGCGCAATAGCTAACAGTCCTAATTCTCCGGCTTCTTTCAATAGTTTCGAAAGCAATTGCCGATCATGTTGTTCTAACTGTTCCATTTGCGGGATGACACGTGTTTCGGTAAATTCACGGCAGCTTTGCGCCATCATCCGTTGTTCTTCGCTGAACTCTTCAGGGATGAAAATATCGGCTGCATGGGTTTCTTTGATCAGGAATTCGCCTCCTTTTAGCATAGTTTTTTCTGACATAATGTGATGTTTTTAAATGGTTATCATACTTATTGTAATATTTCAAATATACCTGCGGCACCTTGCCCAGTGCCTATACACATAGTTACCATGCCATATTTTTGTTTACGGCGTTTCAGTTCGTTGAGTATCTGGACAGTTAGTTTTGAGCCTGTAGCTCCTAACGGATGACCTAATGCGATAGCTCCTCCGTTGACGTTAACTTTTTCAGGGTCTAACTCCAAGGCTCGTATCACTGCCAGTGTTTGTGAAGCAAACGCTTCGTTTAGCTCGATCAGATCAATATCTGATAAAGGTATCCCGCTGTGCCTGATTACTTTAGGTATGGCTTCTATAGGTCCTATTCCCATTTTATAAGGTTCTACTCCGGCAACCTGATAATCAACCAAACGGGCAATAGGGGTGAGCTGATACTCTTTTAAAGCTTTCTCGGAGACTACCAGTACAAATGCAGCCCCATCCGACATCTGTGATGAGTTGCCTGCTGTTGAAAACCCATTGGCAGCAAAAGCAGGTTTGAGCTTTGACAAGGTTTCAAAATCAGTGTCTCTGCGAGGGCCTTCATCCTGATCAAATTCGTATTCTTTGATTTCAAGCTTGTCGTTCAGTACATATTTTTCACTGATCTTGATCGGGACGATTTCTTCTTTGAATTTACCCGTATCTTGTGCAGCTATTGCACGTTGCATGGATTGTAATGCGAACCTGTCCTGATCTTCCCTGCTGATATTGTATTCTTTGGCTACCATCTCGGATGTAAGTCCCATACTCAGATACCATTTTGGAAATTTTCGGGCTGTTTCGGGATTTGGTACCTGACGCCATCCTCCCATAGAGATCATCGACATGGTCTCGGCACCACCTGCAAGGATCACATCGGCTATCCCGGCTGAAATCTTAGCCGAGGCGATAGCAATAGATTCTAATCCTGAGGCACAATACCGGTTGATGGTAGAACCGGGTACCTCCACCGTATTCAATGACATGAGTGAGAGCAAACGTCCCATATTAAATCCTGTCTCAGCTTCAGGGAAAGCATTCCCAACCACTATATCATCTATATTTCGATGTTCTATCTGTGGGAAGTCGTTCAGTAATTTTTTTATGATAGTAGATGCTATATCATCCGGGCGTGTGAACCGTAACTTACCTCTAGGAGCTTTTCCAATGGCGGATCTGTAACCGCCTACTATATATGCGTTCATTTTCTTTGTGTTTTTGATGGATTAACTAATTACGGATTATCTTACCGCCTACTATCAGGCTTTGCATACGTTCGAGGGTTTTGCGCTGGGTACATAATTCCAGGAAAGCCCTTCTTTCAAGATTCAACAGGTATTGTTCGGAAACTTCAGTCAAAGGTTGTGAGATATCTCCTCCGGCTAACACCCATCCAAGCTTCTCGGCTATAAGCTTGTCGTGTTCGCTCATATAACCGGCTGTGGTAAACCCGTCTGTTCCTACATACACCATTCCCAGAGCTTCGCGTCCAAGCACTTTGATATCAGTACGTGCCGCTGGTTTAGTATACCCTTTGTCTGCCATATTAAGTGCCACTTTTTTTGCATAGGCAAGCTGATGTTTACGGCTGACAATCACCTCATCTATACCCGGACGCAGATATCCCAGATCAAAAGCCTCATAAGCTGAGGTAGATACTTTTGCCTGGCCTATAGTCATGAATCGATGTTGAAACGCATTGGTACGTACATCGCCTTCTTTGAGTTCATCCGACAGGCGCAAGGCAAACTCTTTTGAACCTCCACCACCCGGTATCAGACCTACACCAAATTCCACTAATCCCATATATGTCTCCGCATGAGCTATGACTTTATCGGCATGCATGCTTACTTCACATCCTCCTCCTAAGGTCATGCCATGTGGCGCTGCTATGACTGGTATGGATGAATAGCGCAGCCGCATAGTGGTTTTCTGAAACCATTGTACAGCCATATCCAACTCTTCCCATTCCTGTTCGATAGCTGACATATAGATCATCCCTACATTGGCACCGGCCGAGAAATGTTCGCCTTCGTTGGAAATGATCAGAGCTTTGTACTCGGATTCAGCCATATCAAGAGCTTTGTTGATCCCTTCTAATACACCTGCACCTATAGTATTCATTTTGGTGTGAAACTCAATATTCAATACCCCATCACCCAAGTCGATAATGTGGGTATCGTTGTTTTTCCATTTAACGGACTGTTGGCGCAGCAGATGGAGTGAAAGAACATCTTGTTGCCCTGGGATGAATTTGTAGGTTTTGTTTTCAATATCGTAATAATATTTCAAGCCGTTTTCTATCTTGTAAAAGCTATCAATGTGATGTGCTATCATTTCATACACCCAAGCTGCAGGTTTTTTACCAGCTGCTTCCATTGCTTCAACGGTTTGTTTTACGCTTAGGGCATCCCATGCCTGAAATGGGCCTAACTTCCATCCAAAGCCAGCATTCATCGCATCATCAATCTTGTATATCTCATCAGCTATTTCGGGGATGCGGTTGGAGACAAACTGAAACAGGCTGTAAAATCCATCTCTGTAAAAATCGCCTACCTTCGTTTTGTCCGACAGAAGGACAGGCAATCGTAATGCAGGATCATCGATAGATTTTGTTTTGTCGAATACTGAGAACTTTGGCCTGGGCGTTTCTTCATATTCTAAAGTGTTGACATTGATAGAAAGATATTTTTTCTCGCCATCTTCGACTACTTTTTTGAAGAACCCTTGTTTGGTTTTATCGCCTAACCATTTGTTGTCCAACATTTTTTGCAGATAGTCAGGAATTTGAAATGCGTCTTTTGCTTCGTCCTGAGTTAACTCGCGTATGTTGTTTGCCACATGTATCAGGGTATCTAATCCTACTATATCAGATGTACGGAAGGTAGCCGATTTAGGTCTTCCAATGATAGTGCCTGTCAGTCGGTCAATCTCGGGTATAGTCAACTCAAGATCTTGTAGTTGATTGAACAGGTGCATTATAGAAAATGTTCCTATTCTGTTGGCAATAAAGGCTGGTGTGTCTTTGGCTAATACTGCTGTTTTCCCAAGGAATCGGGATGCGTAGTCTGCCAGAAACTCTACCACTTGTGGCTTGGTCTTGCGATTTGGGATGATCTCAAAAAGCTGTAAATAGCGCGGTGGATTGAAAAAGTGAGTGCCGCAGAAATGGGCTTGAAAATCCTCGCTGCGGCCTTCAGCCATTTTCTCGATAGAAATGCCGGATGTGTTGGAGGTTATTAAGGTACCCGGCTTACGAAATGTATCTACCTTCTCAAGCAGCTGTTGTTTAATGTCTAAACGTTCCACTACCACTTCAATCACCCAATCGTATTCTTTGATTTTGTGAAGATCATCCTCGAAATTACCTGTCTTGATCCGATTAGCAAATGTGTTCCGGTAGATGGGAGATGGCTTTGTTTTCAAGGCTGCTGTCAGGGCTTGAGCAGCAATCCGGTTGCGAACAAGATTACTGTCAAGCTCCAATCCTTTGGCTTTTTCTTCTTCGGTAAGTGAATTAGGTACTATGTCAAGCATGAGCACTTCTAAACCGATGTTGGCAAAGTGACACGCAATAGCAGACCCCATCACTCCTGACCCAAGAACAGCCACTTTATTGATTCGTCTGATCATAGATGTTTTTTTAAAAAGGTTAACACTCAAAATATATTATTTGTATTTAATTATTCAGCGGTAATATCCCGACAATCATCCACTCCAAGCCTGTTGATCTCGTCGCAAACCTGTTTGCGAACCATAGAGCAGACCTTTACAAATCCTTTTATCTCCTCATCTGAAATGTGAGGGAATATTTTTTGGTTAAAGTCGATCACCACCTGCCGAACTTTTTTTCGTAATTGACTGCCTTTTTCTGTAAGATGTATGAATACTTTTCGCTTATCCTGATTGTCTTTACGTCTATAGATCAGCTCATCATCTTCCATGTTTTTGAGTAGCCGTGATAGACTGGTTGCACCCATACCCATCATTGGCGCTATACGTGTTGCTTCAATGCCTTCCTTAGGTACATGGATCAGCACATAAGCCACCCCTTGGGTAGTGCCTTGCTCCGAAGCCAACAGATTATACATCCTGCGCATGGCAAAAAGAGTGGCACGTACTTGGTAATCAACAGTATCCTGTATCTTCATATGAAAATATATTATGCATGCATTGCAAATATAAGAATAAATAATTGTCCGAAGCAAGAAATAATTTGTTAAAAGTGTAGAAAAAACCAGATGCTCTTCTACTATGTTGGTCTAACTTTGCGCTAAGCGTTATATATAGTTTATTTTGAGTTCTGAATTTTTGTTTTAAAAGTGAGAATATGCAAGCTTCTGTCAAACTTTCCGAAATGTTAGGCATAGAACATTCATTATTAGTAGCTCCTATGTTTTTGGTATCCAATACGGCTATGGTTATTGCTGCACTCAAGGCCGGGGCTACGGCAGCTATACCGGCTTTGAATTATCGTACTGATCAGGAGTTTAGGAAAGCTTTAACCGAGATCAGACAAGCAACTGATAAAGCTTTTGGCGTCAATCTGATAGTTAATTCCTCTAATCCGTACTATATGAGGCAGCTATCGGCTGCTTGTGCTATGAAGGTTGATTTTGTGATTACTTCCTTAGGTAATCCGGTTAAAGTCATAGAACGTTGCAAGCCATTAGGCATACGCGTCTTTTGTGATGTAGTTAATTTAGAGCATGCCAAAAAGGTAGAAGCCTTGGGAGCTGATGCCTTGATAGCCGTTGGCAGTGAAGCTGGCGGACATTGTGGTCCGGTGTCAAATACCTACCTGCTGCCTGAGTTGATGGAGCATTGCGATATTCCGGTTATTGCAGCCGGTGGGGTAGGTACTGCCGCACAGTATCGCCAGTATATTGATCAGGGAGCTGCAGGTGTGTCGGTGGGTACGATATTTATTGCCACTGAAGAATCCCCGGTATCAAAGGAATATAAACAGGCATTGATAAACTATGGTGCAAAAGATATCGTATTGAGTACTAAACTATCAGGTATGCCACTCACCGTTATCAATACTCCTTATGTACAGAAAATTGGAACACAGGCTTAACCGGCTTGAGAAGTTCTTGCAGCGCAACAAACGGCTGAGGAGATATATAAAAATGATGGTATATGGTAGAGGGATGAAGAAATTGGAGAAAGCTGCTTTTTCAGCTTCCTATCAAAGTGTTTGGGTGGCAGGACCAGCTGTAGAACATATTCACAGTATTCGTGCTGTAGGACAAATTGTGAATGAACTGACCGGATAGCTGAGAATACCAGATGTTCCTCTAATAGTTTGTATAATAAATGGAACAGCCTTTTTCTCTTGTCTCATTTTTCTCTTGCTGTAACTTTCATATTTTTGTGGTTTAAATGAATCCTATCTGATGAAAAAGCTTAGTGTGGTGATCATCACTTTAAATGAAGAAAAGCATCTGAGGCGCTGTTTAGATTCAGTACAGGATCTAGCTGATGAAATTCTTGTGGTTGATTCGTTTTCTACAGATCAAACCGAAAATATTTGTCGTGAGTATGGGGTAGGTTTTATTCAGCATCCCTTTGAGGGGTATATAGAGCAGAAACAATATGCGCTTGATCAGGCATCAGGTCCTATGATCCTTTCGCTTGATGCGGATGAAGCTCTGTCGGACGAGCTCCGTAAGTCTATCACGCACGAAAAGCTGCTAGGATTTCCGTTTAAGGCCTATACGATGAGAAGGTTATCAAACTATTGTGGGAAATGGATTCGGTATAGCGGTTGGTATCCCGACACCAAGCTACGTCTGTTCGATAAGTATCAGGCGTTTTGGGGTGGTAGCAATCCACACGACAAGGTGATGCTCAACGATAGACGTACAGTTGTGAAGACTCTGCATGGCAATTTGTTACACTACCCTTATCAAACGATACACCAACATCTGACACAAATCAATAATTTTTCGGAAATCAAGGCTAAGGTTGCTTTTGCCAACAATGAAAAGAGTTATTGGTTCCATATTGTATTTGCTTCCCGTTTTCGTTTTTTCAAGGGTTTTATTCTGAAGCTTGGCTTTTTAGATGGCTTCTACGGCTATGTCATATGTCGCAACTCGGCTCATGCCAGCTTTTTGAAATACAGCAAATTACGTCAATTGTACCGGCAACAAAAGCTTTTATCATGACTGATGCCCGGCCAGTAATTGGTTTTGCCAACAGCAATAAATCTTGGGGGGGAGGTGAGAAGTGGTTTGCCGAAGTCATAGAAAAGCTTAGCCCCGATTTCACTATCAAGGCTTATGTGTCAGCAGGCAGCCCGCTTTATTACCGGCTGTCGAAGCTTACAGTAGATATACGAACAGTCAGTATTGGCAATTTGAGTAGCCTTAACCCTATAAAATTATTCCGGCTTAGCCGCCAGCTACGAAAAGACCAGCTCAATCTGTTGATCATGAATATGCCGGCCGATGTCAAAGCCATAGGGATAGCTGCCCGGATCGCAGGCATACCTAATAGAGTATATCGCAGAGGGAGTGCTATTCCTATTCGTAACAGCTTTGTCAACAGATGGCTTTTCAAGCATATAGTTCAGGCGATGATCAGCAATTCCAATGCCACCACAGAAACTATACTAGCCAATAATCCGTTGTTGTTTCCACGCGAAAAAATCCATCTGATCTATAATGGCATTGATCTTCGGTTATTTGATGAAAAAATGTTGCAAGCTGTTGACAAAAAAGTTAGGCAACCTTTGATCATTGGCAATGCAGGTCGTATAGTACATCAAAAAGGTCATGAGCTGATAGTTGAACTGGCAGGATTATTAGAAACAAAAGGTTTAGACTTCATCATAAAGATAGCTGGTGATGGGCCTGGCTTATCGGCATTGAAAGCATTTGTGAGTAGCAAACAGCTTGATCCATACTTTGAGTTTGCCGGTTTTGTAGAGCACATACCTTCTTTTATGTCTCAATTAGATTTGTACATACACACAGCCCATTGGGAAGGATTTGGATATGTGCTGGCAGAAGCTATGGCTGCTTCGGTGCCTGTAGTTGCGTTCAAAGTCAGCAGTAATTTTGAGTTAGTAGAAGATGGGTCAACCGGGTTTTTGGTGGATTATCCATATATTTCAGCCATGGCGGATAAGGTGATTACCTTGCACAAAGATCCAGTGTTATGTAAAGAGATGGGTAAGAAAGGACGCAGGCGTATAGAACAATACTTCACTTTGGAGAAAATGGTTGATCAGACCAGAAAATTCATTGACGGGAAGATTCAAAATACTGTATAAAAGGAGGCAACTGTATCATACCATCAAATTTAAAATTCCTGAAACGACAGCTTATGAGATATTTTTTATAATTTGCAGTCCTAATCAAACTAATACATGCGTTGAAATATCAGGGAAAAGTTCATACAGCATGTCTTCAGGTTTAATGAAAAGCGCCTATGAAGGAAACAGATAAGTGGTTAGTGATCGTGAATCCAAAGGCCGGAGCCAGTAGGGGCGAGAAAGACTGGCCTAAGATCCGTAAACTATTGATCAAAGAAGGCTTTTCTTTTTTTAGCATATTGACTGAATATCCTTTCCATGCCATTGAGATAGCCCGCGACCAGATCAACGAGTATGGGTATAAAAAAGTCATAGCAGTTGGTGGTGATGGCACCTTGAACGAGGTTGTGAACGGAATCTTCCAGCAGAAACGTTTTGCTACTACAGATATCTCATTGGGAATGATCACTGTAGGTACAGGTAATGACTGGGCACGTATGTACAACTTCCCCTCCAACTATGAGAGTGCGATACGAATCATCCATAGCGAGCGCACTTTCCTACAGGATGTTGGGAAAGTGAAATATCGCTATGACGACGAAGATAAGAGCCGGTATTTTGTGAATATGGCAGGGATGGGATATGATGCATTAGTAGCAAAAAAGACCAACCTGATGAAAGCCAAAGGAAAAGGAGGTGCACTTGCCTATATATTCAATTTGGTCGTAGGTTTGTTTCAGTACGAGAGCGTACAACTTAGTATGACTATAGACGGGCAAGAGGTGATTAACGACAAAGTGTTCAGCATGAACATAGGTATTTGCCGCTATAATGGAGGAGGTATGATGCAACTGCCTACTGCCATACCCGATGATGGTGAGTTTGATATAACCGTTGTACGCGATACATCAAAGCTGACTGTTATTCGAAACATCAAGAAACTGTATGATGGGAGCTTTATCAAAATGTCGGAAGTGAAAACCTTCAGGGGAACGCAGATCAGTATTACGGCAAAACCTCATAACGCCATCATGTTAGAAACTGATGGAGAATCACTTGGTGTCTCACCCTTAGATTTTCATATCCTTCCTCAGGCAGTGAAGGTGATAGTTACAAAAAGAACCCTTAAAGAGTTTGATATAAAAAAGAAGGTCAGTGCGTTAGTTGTGGAATGACTATGATTTTTCACTTCTTTTTTGAATGTCTTCTTTTCTGTTGACAGCATATGCATGCATTTGCCGCCACCATTCATACACTGCAACTGCCATAGCATGGCTTACGTTCAGTGAGCGGGTGGGACCAGGTACAGGCACATACACACAATAGTCTGCCATATCGAGTAAAGCAGGCTGTATCCCGTGTACCTCGTTACCTACCATAAAAAGGGGCTTTGAAGGGAGTAATGTTTCAAAAATATTTGTGGCAGATGAAGTAGTCTCAATACAGACCATCTCATACCCTTGCTTACAATAGTGCTCAATTTCCTGCTGTCCGGCATATCTCCATGATATATTTTTATAGCTGCTGGCAGCAATGCGTCTGATCTTTGCTTGATTGACATCGGTACTTGCTCTTAGTAAAAGCAGCTCTAAGACACCTATGTTGTCACCAATACGGATAAGAGAACCAATGTTTTCGGCATTGCGTAAGCTGTCGGCTGCCAAAACCGGACGTGGATGATGCATATACCAGACCTCAGGCTGTAATACCTGAAACAATTCATTCGATCTGGTAGTATCTATTAATGAATGAGACTGATTGCTTTTAGACATTTCCATCCGATTTACCGGTAAAAGTAAACAAAAAAGCTGTACAGCTTCCGCTATAGACCATACTGACAAAAGGAGTTATAAACGAGATACCTCAAATCACATGGATAAGATTTGCTTAGACGCAAGATCAGACAAAGAGTGAGTAGTTTTGTGATGAAATACGTACAAATCAATGCTGACATAATAGATGTGTAATAGAGTATTATTGAGTAACATAAGTTGTTCCAATTCTATTGACCAATGCTTTTTTACCTTATAATTACATTTAGTATAAGTAAAAAGTTATCCACATATATCTTAGTACTTCTTTGGTAATCTTGATCTTATTGTCGTTGATGCAGATGATTTTATCTCAATTATATTTATCATCTGTTTATTAATATCATCATCGTTTTAAATCTAACTTGTGCAAGCTTGTCTTCTGTTACCAGAATTGAGATATAATTAAGTTATTTGACAATAGTATTATTGGCTATTATCAGAATGTTAAGTGAATAAGAAACTGAATGATTTTCACTTCCAACTAAATGGTAATTTTCTTACACCTTTGGAAGTGAAGGGCTTACGCTTTTAATCTTTACCTGATAGTGTTATCCCATGTGTGGTTGAGGAACCAGGCTTTCATTAGAAAGCCTATCTTTTTCAGCTATCTTTTCAACCGATATTTCGTTTGAGTTAGTTGTATTTCTCGGCTATATTTTGGTCAACTAATATGCGTCCACAGTATTCGCATACGATTACTTTTTTGTGCATCCGTATATCTAACTGATGTTGTGGGGGTATTTTATTGAAACAGCCGCCACATGCATCGCGTTCGATCTGCACTACTGCTAATCCGTTTCGAGCATTGGCGCGTATACGTTTATAAGCTACTAACAGGCGGTCTTCTATTTGTTGTTCGTAGGTCTTCAACTTTTCCAGGTATTCCTGTTCTTCTTTTTCTGTTTCATCTATGATAGACTGTAATTCGCCTTTTTTAATATCCAGGTCACTGATCTTTTCTGCAAGTTTAGCTCTTGCTGCTTCTATATCATCTTGTACATCTTCCAACTTAGCTGTGAATTCCCGTATTTTTTTTTCGGAAAGTTGTATTTCAAGGTCCTGAAACTCAATCTCTTTTGATAATGAGTCATATTCTCGGTTGTTACGCACATTCATCTGTTGCTCTTCATACTTTTTTATCAGAGCCCCACTATCTTTTATCTGAAGTTTTCTATCGAAGATACTCTGGTTCAGTGCCTGTATATCGTTTTCAAAATTATCTATACGCGTCTCAAGTCCGGCTACCTCATCTTCAAGGTCTTGAACTTCCAAAGGCAGTTCACCTCGGATAATTCGGATTTTATCTATTTGAGAATCTATCTGTTGCAGCGCATATAATGCGAACAGCTTGTTTTCAATACTTTTTTCAAGCAACTCTTCTGAAGAGAGATTTTCTTCAGCTTGTTTCTTTTCTACTTGATTTTTTTTTGTCATGATATTATTTCTGTATTTCTTGATGAAAAATAGTTCACTGCGTTGGTATTTACCTCCGAAATATGAACTGCAAAATTAGGAATTTTTTTTCTTAAAATCTCAGCGATCAATTCTATAGTATATTGTTCGGTTTCATAGTGTCCGGCATCTATCAGCAATAACTTATTATCGGCTTCAAAGAAATCATGATATTTCACGTCTGCCGTAACAAACGCATCAGCTCCAGCCCTTATAGCCGATTGTAGCAGAAACACTCCTGCTCCGCCACAAACAGCTAATTTTTGTATTGGCTTACCGGTAAGAGCCGAGTATCTCAACACTTTCGTTTGAAACACATGAGCGATATGCTCTATCAATTCGGTTTCTGTCAATGTCTTTTCCAGAACACCTATGGCGCCTGTTCCGGCAGCATCATAGCTGTTATCTAAAGGATATATGTCATAAGCTACCTCTTCATACGGATGAGCCGCTATCATCGCATCAACAACCCTTTGCAAAAGATGATCCGGCACTATAGTTTCTATTCGTGTTTCAGCTTCATAATGGATCTTACCTTTCTCCCCTACGAAAGGGTTTGTGTGCTGACCGGCTTTGAAGGTTCCGGTACCCTCTGAATTAAAGCTGCACGAGCTGTATTCGCCTATATTTCCGCCACCAGCTGCAAATATTGCGTTGCGTACTGTTTCAGCATGGTCGGCCGGACAAAAGGTGGCCAGTTTTTTTAATCTGCCAGCAAAAGGCTGAAGGGCATTGACTTGTGTCAACCCAAGTTTTTCAGCTATCTTCTTATTCACACCTTTCATGCTGTTATCTAAATTGGTATGCATAGCAGCAATAGCTATCCCGGCCCGAACAGCTTTGATAACAGCTCGCTCAACAGGCCCTTTAGGAACCAACTGCTTGATACCGTGAAACACAAGTGGGTGATGGGAGATGATCAGGCCGCACCTCTTTTCAATGGCCTCATCAATGACTGCTTCGGTAACATCCAAACAGACTAATACACTTTCTGTAGAAGCCTCCGGATCGCCTATGTTAAGGCCAGAATTGTCATAATCTTCCTGCCAACTTAATGGAGCTTCTTCGTACAGAAGTTCCAACAAATTTTTAATCTTCATTGCTCTGCCAATCGTTAAATATCATAGGTGTTCTCATTCAGAATCAATTACAGCAGTTTATCAAAAACAGATTTTGCCTTACCTGGAATAAAAGCGGTATCTTTTCTTGGAAAATGATGTAACTTTATAACAAAGTTAACGTAATATCAGGTATATGGATGGCTTTAGGTCAAAACTTTTCCGTATTTTAAGCTATTTTAAATAATCGGTTGGTATCATTCGCTCATGCGTTATCATCTGTTTCCATTGGCATTGGCATACTCCGCTGTATTACGTATCAGGCATTTATTGTTTGATATAGGGATTGTTCGTTCGCATTCATTTGATCTTCCGGTGATAGGTATTGGCAATATCAGCCTGGGTGGGACGGGGAAAACACCGCATACGGAGTATTTAGTGCGTTTGTTGCAGTCGGACTACAGGATAGCGATACTGAGCAGGGGATATAAGCGACGTACCAAAGGTTTTTTATTAGCTGATGCACATACTACTGCTCGTGATATAGGTGATGAGCCCCGGCAATATGTAAAGAAATTTCCTGATGTGTTGGTAGCTGTTGATGAAAAGCGCGTTAGGGGTATCCGATGTTTGCTGAAACACACCCCTCAGCCTGACCTTATCTTGCTTGACGATGCATACCAGCATAGAAGGGTTAAGCCTGGACTTGAGATACTGCTTACCGAATACAGCCGTGTTTTTTCAAAAGATTATTTAGTTCCGGCAGGCAGACTACGCGATCTCAAATCAGCTGCTGTACGTGCTCCGGTAGTCGTCATCACTAAGACTCCCAAAGTGTTTTCACACTTTTTGCAAGTTGACCTAATGGATAAACTAAAGCCCGTTTCCCATCAACTGGTTTTCTTTTCCTATATAGAGTATGGCACTATACGGCCTGTACGAAATACCAAACCTGCTACACTTCCACGAAAGTTAGCTAATATCTTGTTGGTTACCGGCATAGCCAATACCCGTGACCTGGTAACATATCTGCAAACTAAATGCAGCTTCCTGACCCATAAAGAATATCCCGACCATCATCAGTTTACCGAAAAAGACATACTCGATATCGTCCATACATTTACCTATACCATCGGGAGCAATAAAATCATAGTGACTACCGAAAAAGATGCCGCCCGTTTGGAAGAATCTCCGTATTTTCGGCATTTGAAAGATTTACCGGTGTTTTACATCCCTATAGAAGTAAAATTTCATCAAACCGGAGAAGTAAGTTTTGACGATTATATTTTAGACTATGTTACAAGCCATTCAAAAAACCACTGAATTTATTCTTGATAAGATTCACACCAAGCCTGAAGTAGGCGTGATCTTAGGAACAGGTTTAGGAGGTCTGGTAGATGAAATTGCTATAGAAACCAGCCTTTCATATGAAGACATCCCTCATTTTCCGGTATCTACCGTACACGGACATCAAGGGCGCTTGATCTTTGGCCGGCTCAACGGCAGGCAGATCGTCGCCATGCAAGGAAGATTCCACTATTACGAAGGATATAGCATGCAGGAGGTTACTTTTCCGGTGCGAGTGATGAAACAGCTTGGGATTAAACTACTTATCGTTTCCAATGCCAGCGGCGGACTAAGAGCTGAGTTTGAGATAGGCGATCTGATGTTTATCTCAGATCATATCAATCTGATGCCTAATCCTTTGATAGGCAAAAATATAGATGAGATAGGCCCGCGCTTCCCCGATATGAGTGAGGTGTATGACCATCGTATCCTGCAGATAGCACAAAAGATTGCCCGTAAAGCAGGTATAAAAGTTCACGAAGGAACTTATACTGCTGTAACCGGACCTACCTTCGAGACACCTGCCGAGTATCATTATATACGTATTATAGGTGGGGATGCGGTTGGGATGTCAACCGTACCTGAAGTCATAGTAGCCCGACATATGAATCTGCCGGTGTTTGCCGTATCGGTGATCTCCGACTTAGGGGTGAAAGGAAAGATAGTCGAAATATCACATGAAGAAGTGATTGAAGCAGCTTCTGCAGCCGAACCAAAAATGACCCTCATCATACGGGAGCTTCTCAAAGAAAATATTGTCTAATAAAATCGGAGCTAATGAAGCCATCCAAACCGATTGTCTATTTTGCATCCGACTTCCATCTGGGCATACCCGATCCTGAGACAAGTCTGAAACGCGAAAAACTATTAGTGCAATGGTTGGATGAGATTCGAACTAAAGCAACAGAGATCTACCTGATGGGCGATCTCTTCGACTTCTGGTTCGAGTACACTACTGTTATACCCAAAGGCTATACCCGTTTGCTAGGAAAAATTGCTGAGATAACAGACCAGGGTATTCCGGTGTATATGTTCAAAGGAAATCATGACCTATGGGCTTTCGATTATTTGAAACATGAAACAGGGATCACATTATATCGTAAGCCACTGATCAGACGATTCGGACAGAAAAACTTTTATCTGGCTCATGGCGATGGTTTAGGCCCGGGTGATACCGGCTATAAACTACTCAGCAAACTCTTTGAAAATAAAATAGCCCAGTTTTTGTTTAAATGGCTGCATCCTGATATAGGTACCCGCCTTGGATTGTTTTTTTCGGGGAAAAGCCGTAACGCACATATAATGCGCGAACAAAAGCCACATTTTAAAATAAATATGGAATCGGAAATGCTGACCGTCTATTGCAGAGAAATATTGAAAACACAGCCCGAAATCCATTACTTTATTTTCGGTCATCGCCATTATCCCATCAACTATCCACTAAATGAAAACAGCCGGTTGATACTGCTTGGCGACTGGATCAGCAATTTTACATACGCCGTTTTTGATGGGAACGATATCCGGTTAGAACGATTCAAGCCGCAAAAAGACGAGTAAACTATATTCGTATCACACCTTTAGTAACAGGTTTTTCATCAGCACATAAAACTATTAAAAAAACTTGCTTCACTTTGTTTTTTTTCAGTCCAACACATTCTCAAATAAGCTGATAAGCCTTAGCAATTCTTGAGTTTGCTGTAGCAATGCCAAACTACTATTCCACCACATACGGCTACATTCAACGAATGTTTGGTCCCTTCCTGAGGTATTTCAACGGCCTTGTCTGCTAGCTCCAACACTTCTTCCGACACACCTGACACCTCATTCCCGAAGATAAGTGCTATTTTTTTGGAAGGGATAAAGTCGTGCAACACATAACTTTCATCAGTCTGTTCTATGCAAACTATCTCATATCCAGCTTCTTTTAATAAGATAATAGCATCAGCAACCTTGTCAACATATTTCCATTGTACTGTTTCGGTAGCTCCAAGTGCAGTTTTATGAATATCACGATGCGGAGGGCAGGCGGTAATACCGCACAGATAAATGGCTTTTACCGCAAATGCATCAGCCGTACGAAAAAAAGAACCTATATTATTTAACGACCGGATATTATCCAATACTAATACTATCGGATATTTTTCTGATTGCTTATATTCTTCTACCGACTTTCGCCCTAATTCATCCAACGATAACTTTTTCATCCATGAAGAATTTTATGCTATTATGTAGCAAAATTACCTTTTATCCCTTTGATTGCGCAAAGTTCATTCATTCACTGCTAGAAATATAGGTTTAAAATCAGTCAGGTCTGCGTATATTTGCTCAAAAATGTGGTCTGATACCTTATGAGTAAGAAGTCGAAAATATCTGAAACCCCGTTGATGAAACAATACAACAGCATCAAGGCACGCTATCCTGATGCGATTTTATTGTTCAGGGTAGGTGATTTTTATGAGACTTTTGGAGCCGATGCCATCAAAGCGGCTGAAATCTTAGGGATCGTACTCACCAAACGTGCCAACGGAGCTGCATCCTCAGTGGAATTAGCCGGATTCCCTCATCATTCGTTAGACACTTATCTCCCTAAATTAGTAAAAGCAGGCCACAGAGTTGCTATATGCGAACAGCTTGAAGACCCTAAAACGACGAAAAAGATAGTAAAAAGAGGAGTTACTGAACTCATCACACCCGGAGTTTCGTATAACGACAATGTACTCAGTCAAAAAGAAAATAATTTTTTAGCGGCTCTTCATTTAGATCAGGACCATAGCGGTATCTCATTCCTTGATATCTCAACAGGTGAGTTTTTTATTACCGAAGGTAAGTTGGAATACATCGACAAGCTGATGCAAAGCTTCAATCCAAGAGAGGTCGTCATACAGCGTAACAAACGTCGTTTTTTTATCGAGTATTTTGGTGAACGATATTATATCAATGTGTTCGATGACTGGGTGTTTAGCCATGATTTTGGATATGAAAAACTTTGCAATCATTTTGAGACCCTGTCTCTCAAAGGCTTTGGTATAGAAGACCATAGAGCAGGAACTATTGCTGCCGGAGCTGTTCTTCATTATCTGATGGAAACACATAATGACAAGATCAGTCATATTTCGGGAATCTCACGTATTGATGAAGGGCAGTATGTCTGGTTAGATAAATTCACTATACGGAATTTAGAGTTGCTCTGTTCACCGTATGCAGAAGCTAAAACTTTGTTACAGACTTTGGATCAAACTGTGTCGCCTATGGGCAGCCGGCTGTTGAAACGATGGATAGCGCTGCCCCTGAAAGACAGAAAAAGGATAGAAGAACGACATCAGATCGTTGAGATATTGGTGAATGAACCTGAATTGTTAGTCAAACTGCAACATCATATCAAACAAACCGGCGACCTTGAGCGATTGATATCCAAAGTAGCCTTAGGCCGTGTCAATCCACGTGAGATGTTGCAGATTGCTCATTCGATTGAGCAGGTGCGACAGATCAAGCAGCTTGGAACTGAATCAGATCAGGTATCGCTCGCTGAAACCGTGAAGCATATTGATAGCGGAGAGAAAATTCAGGAACGCATTCAGAAAACCTTGCACAGCGACCCTCCCGCATTGATACAAAAAGGTGGTGTTATTGGAGAAGGCATTTCAGAAGAGTTAGATGAGTTGCGTTCCTTAGCCAGATCGGGTAAGGAATTCCTGAGTCAGCTCCAAAAACGGGAGATGCTGCGAACGGGTATCAGTAGCTTGAAAGTAGGATTTAATAATGTGTTTGGATACTATTTAGAAGTGACTAACGCCCATAAGAATAAGGTGCCGCCCGAATGGAACCGCAAACAAACACTAACCGGCAGCGAACGATATATTACCGAAGAGCTGAAGGCCTACGAAGAAAAAATATTAGGTGCCGAAGAGCGCATGGCAGTATTAGAACTACAATTATTTACCGAACTGATAGAAGAAGTTAGGGAATATGTAACCCCGATTCAGCGTAGTGCTGCTGTGGTAGCACGCCTTGACTGTTTGTGCAGCTTTGCGTTTAGTGCGGTACGCAACCATTATGCAAAACCTGAAATGAACGATAGCTTTGTCATCCATATCAGGGAGGGGAGGCATCCGGTTATAGAACAACAATTGGCTACCGGTGAGATATATGTGGCTAATGATGTTTTTTTAGATACCGAGAAGCAACAGATACTGATGATCACCGGGCCTAATATGTCGGGCAAATCGGCTTTACTCAGGCAAACAGCTCTGATAGTGCTGATGGCGCAGATGGGTAGCTTTGTACCAGCCCGATCGGCTGAGTTAGGGATAGTAGATAAGGTGTTTACCCGAGTAGGCGCCAGCGATAATATTTCTTTGGGTGAAAGTACATTTATGGTGGAGATGAACGAAACAGCCAGCATTTTGAATAACATCTCATCCCGAAGCCTGATCTTGTTAGATGAGATCGGACGTGGTACCAGCACCTACGACGGTATCAGCATCGCATGGGCTATCACCGAATATCTGCACGAACATCCGGTGTACAGGCCTAAGGTCATGTTTGCCACACATTATCACGAGCTGAATGAGATGGCCGCATCTTTTCAACGCATTCATAACTGGCATGTGTCGGTAAAAGAAACAGCCAATAAAATTGTGTTCTTGCGCAAACTGAAAAAAGGTGGCAGCGCTCATAGCTTCGGGATTCATGTAGCTACATTGGCCGGTATGCCCCGCAAGGTGATTGACAGAGCCAATAAATTACTGACTATGCTAGAAAAGACACATTCAGACGAAGCCTTTAAACAAGCCGGTAGCAATAAGACAGATAGTTATCAACTGAGCTTCATACAGCTTGACGACCCCCTGTTGCTTCAGATCAAAGATGATATACTCAACACCAATATAGATACGCTGACGCCAGTAGAAGCGCTGCTCAAACTGCATGAGATACGTAAATTGCTTGGGAAATAAATTTCTATAGATACCGCCAAACATTTTTAAAAAATTGGGATTTTTTTAACAAAAAAATATGTTCATTTGACATCTGATTTAGTATAGCGTAACAGCAAACCAAAACCAACCTACACTTTTTCAGCTTTTAGGAGAAATTGAAGTAGAATGCATGTCTTTTCTTTATTAATCAGCCCATGAAAATCAGGCATTTTGTTTTCATTACTATGGTTAGCATGCTGGTGACATCCATCTGGATACAGGCTCAGTCATCTTATCAATATATTGAAAAGATCAGCTCTTCTGAAGGCCTTTCTGTTAACTTACAAGATGTACTGTGTGATAGTTATGGATTCTTATGGATGGCTTCTAATTATGGGCTCAGACGTTTTGATGGAGTAGAAATGAAACAGTTTTTCAAACAAAATGATACCCTGTCTCTTCCCGGAAATATCGTAATGCGATTGCTTGCTGTGGATAGCTTTCACATTGCGGTAGCAACTAATAAAGGAATTGCATTACTTGATACACGAACACTTACATTTCAGAAAGTATCATTGCCTAAGGATACGGTATGGGGAGATTATGCGGAAGAGATACATTTTCTTGAGAAAGATGACCATGGTAATTTCTGTGTAGTAACACCTGTTTCCGTGTATTATCTTGATGCCCGATTCAACGTACTGCATACACTTCATTCGCCATATTCCATTGATGATATAGGTGACAAACGGCTCAATTATGCTACCAACCTCCTTATTTTAAAAAATAGTTTAATCTTATTCGCGTTAGATGGGAAATATACTATTTGGTCAACCGAAAATAATACGCTCCAAATATGGGATGGTAATAACGAACTGCTACATGCGCTGAACACACTTCCAACCAGTAAATTGTTTTTTGTCAAACACCGATATTTATTCTGTTTCATGAATAGCAAACGACAAGTAATGATCTATGACTTTGATACTAAACAAACAGTGTTTCAGGCTTTTGAACCTGATAACTATCCTGATTTCCTGGAAATTTTCGACGACGATAGCAAGCAGACAGCTTTATTTTGTAGTCAAGGCGGTCTTAGATGGCTCAAAATACATCAATCAGATACCAGCTTGTCTGTATCTATTGAAGACAGCGTTTATCTAAGTGATTACAAGATTAAAAAGTGGTATCAGGATGCAGATAGAAATATTTGGATGATTACCTTTGATAAAGGTGGCTTAGTGAAAGTAATAGCTCAAAAACAACATTTTCATACGATAAAACTATTTGATGCCAGTATGAAAAAGCTGATTGCTGAAGAAGCCAATTATTTGTTATTGAAAGACAAGCAATGGATAATTGGTACATATGGAAACGGATTGTATGAAATTGATGCCATCACCGGGCATAGCCAGCAGTTTTCTTTGGGTGATGGTGAGCGGAGAGAAAACATGATATGGAATATCCGACAACACCATGAAGACACACTTTGGATAGGTACGCAAAACGGACTTTTTTGGTATCATCAAAAAAGTCATCGTTCTGGTCGTTTGCTTCAGCCTCATCCAGATATCCTTGATTATGCCACTATTACAACTCAATTTACCGATAGTTATGGCATAGTGTGGATGGGTACTGCCTCAGAAGGTGGTATGTGTGCATATCATTCTGATAACGGGCAATTCGACTATTATCCCAAAGGCGAAAATTCGTTTCCTTTTCGCTATCCTTACGCAATAGGAGAAGATAAACGTGGCGACCTTTGGTTTGTAAGCGATGCGTTAGCTCATCCGGGGAAATGGGATAGAAAAAAACAGCAGTTTGAAAAAGTGATCATCCCCGAGTTTTCAAAAACAGCTTTAAGTGCAACGGGTGGATTTTATTTGGATAAAACAGCCGATTGTTTCTGGTACGGCATAAATATGATGGGTTTAGTAAAGTTTGATCTGACAACATATCAAACTACTTTATATGGTGAAGACTATGGTTTAGAGAATGTGTTTATACATGGTATTCAGAAAGATACTAAAGGAAATTTATGGCTGAATACTTTACAGGGCGTTTTTTGTTTTAATCCAACTACTGAGATGATACGAAGTTTTTTGCCTAAAGACGGTCTGCCGGAAATATATTTTCCCTCGATCACACAAGACGAAGCTACCCATAAAATTATTATAGGAACATTTGGCAGAGTGGTGTGGTTTTATCCTGATTCGGTACTCCAGAAGAAAGCTGCTATGAAAGTTAAATTAACCGATGTACGGATCAATAATGAAGAGATAAAATACTACCCAAATCGGCTTGTTAGGCTCCCCTGGCACAAGAATAATATTACGGTATCTTTTACAGGAATAAATTTAGACAACGGAAGTGACAATATGTATTCGTATCGGTTGAGAAAAGAAGACACCACATGGATAAATATTGGAAACCAACGACAGATTAATTTTGCCGGATTAGAGCCCGGACTATATCACCTGATTATCCGTGGAGCTCGAAATGGTGAAGACTGGAGCATAAATATGGCTGAGTTTGACTTTGAAATTATCTCACCATTCACAAAAACTATTTGGTTTTATCTGTTATGTCTGATAGGTGTTTTCGGCATAACCTATGCATGGTATAAAGGCAAGATTATACAATTGCTGAAAATTGAAACCATGCGTGTTCGAATTTCACGAAATCTACATGACGACATAGGTTCGCGTATGACCAACATCAGCTTGATGAGTCAAATAGTTCGGAAAGGTGGTTTGGAAGAAGATAAAAAGATGGATTATTTAAGCCGTATCCAAGCTGAAAGTGAAACCATAGTTCAAAATATGCGGGATATTATTTGGAGCATTGATCCGGAAAACGATTCATTGGAAAATACCATTGCTCGTTTGCTGCGCTTTGCAACTGAGTTGCTTGAACCAAAGCAAATCGAATTAGAAGCATCTATCAATCCTTTAAAAGAGGTTAAAATGAATATGGAAGAACGCCATGACCTTTTGATGATAACTAAGGAAGCAGTGCATAATATCGCTAAACATGCATTTGCCAAAAAGGTTAAAATTATAGTACACACAACAGATAAGATATTGTCGCTTAGTATAATTGACGATGGTATAGGAGGTTGTGAACGAAAATCGCAGCAAAATAATGGGTTGAAAAACATGTATAACCGGGCCGAAGCTCATCATTGGAACTTATCCATCATTAGCAAACAAAATATGGGAACCGCTGTTCAACTTGACATAAAAATCACATAAAAGGAGGAGGGCATAGCTGAATTATATTAGTAGCTTTGCAATAAATAGGTAAGTATCAATGGGTTTAAGTAAATTGATAGTGATCAGTAGGGGGTATCACTCCTGAGTGCCGGTTTACGTTCAAGAAAAGTCAGTATGGAAACTAAAATTCTCGTCTTTGAAGACAATGAAACGCTTAGAAACTCTATAAAAGTTTTGTTGCAGGGTGTAAATAATTATACTATTGCAGGCGATTTTGCCAATTGTGAAAATGTACTGCAAATAGTTGAAAAAACAATCCCTGATATAATCATCATGGATATTGACATGCCGGTAGTAAACGGCATACAAGGAGTTCAACTGATCAAGGAGAAATATCCCGACATGGTAATAATCATGTACACTGTGTTTGAAGATGATGACAGGCTGTTTGAGAGTTTATGCGCCGGTGCAAATGGATATATTATAAAAAACACATCTTTTGTGCAACTTATTGATGCTATTGAAGATGCACTAACCGGTGGTGCACCTATGTCGCCAGGTATAGCCCGTAAAGTATTACATAGCTTCCACAAAACAAATAAATACGACCTTTCACCTCAGGAAAAAAAGGTGTTAAAATATTTAGTAGCCGGATACAGCTATAAAATGATAGCTAATGAGATTTTTGTCAGCATCAACACTGTTCGTTCTCATATCAAAAATATCTATAGCAAGCTTCATGTAAATTGTGGTAGAGAAGCAGTCGCAATAGCTCTAAAAGATAAAATCGTTTAAAAACTTCTTATTCCTTTTTGTCAGAGGCCTTTGATGGTGATCATCCATTGAGGCCTTTTTTATGCTCACACAAATTCATCCATTTATGTGATTGTGTGGGCTGTTCTTTTTGCTTCACTTTGCCACTTGATTCCAATCAATAGGTCAAATTTTATAAAAACAACTAAAAAACCAAGATATTATGAGATATCTGATTCAACCTAAAAAGTATGTATTTTTTTTGATTTGCATATTGACAAATCTAATCATTTTTCAAGTGATCTCTAATTCAGCTGAAGAGTATGCTCTAATTGGTTTGTATGATAATGCTGAAGTGTATGTCGCAGGATATGAGTATGATGGAAATAAAACGACAGCCAAAGTATGGAAAAATGGAATGGAGCATACCTTAGCTGATGGATCGCAGAATTCCTTTGCGTTATCAGTATTTGTCTTTAATAATGATGTGTATGTAGCAGGAAAGATAATTCAGTCAAATGGATTGGTTAGAGCTGTAGTATGGAAAAACGGGATAGTACACTACTTAACCGATGGAAAAAATAATTCCGAAGCAGTTTCGGTTTATGTTGCTGAGAATGATGTGTATGTAGCCGGATACGAATATAATGCTACGTATTGTAAGGCTAAAATCTGGAAAAATGGGATAGACCAACACTTATATGATGGTTGTAAAAACTCTATCCCTTTATCAATCTATGTATCTGATAAAGATGTGTATTTAGCAGGTTACGAACTCAACGGAACCACAAAAGATAAGGCAAAAATGTGGAAAAACGGGAAAGCTATAAACCTGACTGACGGTTCAAAAGGAGCTTATCTGAACTCCATATTTGTGTGGGACAATGATGTATATATGGTTGGTGAAGAGTTTGCTGAAGACTGGGGAGGAAACCTGATAGCCAAAATATGGAAAAACGGTATGGAGCAACCTTTAACCAATGGGATGATCAATACTTGTATAAGCTCCGTTTATGTGTATGAAGGTGATGTATATGCTGTGGGGTATGAAGATACCGGGCAAAAAACTATAGCCAGATTATGGAAAAATGGAATTGCTCAGAAGTTAACCAATGGTTTAAACAAGGCAAAGGCATGTTCAGTATTTGTTTCAGAGGAAAATGTGTATATAGTTGGGAATGAATACGAAAACAATAAACACCTTGCTGTATTATGGACAAATGGAGTTGCTGAAAATTTATTCAATGATGCAAAAGAATCATTTGCTACATCTGTTTTTGTAGTTCAACAATAATCGCAACTTCAAACAACAATTATTTAATAAATTTCAAATAGGTTTATTATGATATAACTCAAATATTTTAAATAATAATTTCTTAATTAAAAAATATCAAATATCAAATATATCTTTCACAATCAATCTTATATATTGATATATATCAGAACTAAAACAGTAAAAACAACAAATCTTTTTTTTAACCTTAAAAACATACTATGATGAAAAATTTATTTTTAATGGTAGCACTTTTTTCTGTTACCTTGCTTTATGCACAAGTACCTGAAGTTGAATGGCAAAAATCCTTAGGGGGGAGTAGTTATGACCTGGCGAATTCTATTTGGCAAACAACTGATGGAGGATATATCGTTGCAGGATACAGTTATTCTAATGATGGAGATGTTAGTGGGAATCACGGCGAAAGTGATTATTGGATTGTAAAGTTGGATGATACTGGTACCATTCTATGGCAAAAGTCATTAGGGGGAAGTGATTGGGAGGAGGCAAACTCCATTCAACAGACTTCTGATGAGGGCTATATCCTGGCCGGGTTTTCGTATTCCAATGATGGGGATGTCAGTGGGAATCATGGAGAAGGAGATATCTGGATTGTAAAATTGGATAGTAATGGCGACATTCAATGGCAGAAAACATTAGGTGGTAGTCAGGATGAATGGCTCTATTCCATGCAACAGACCACCGATGGCGGTTTTATTGTATCAGGATACAGCTATTCCAATGATGGCGACGTCAGCGAAAATCATGGAGATAGTGATTATTGGATTATTAAATTAAGTGCCGATGGTACTATCCAATGGGAAAAATCTTACGGTGGAAGTGAAGGCGACTATGCCACCGAAATACAGCAAACCTCCGATGGTGGGTTCATCGTTGCGGGAGTAAGCTATTCCAACGATGGCGATGTGAGTGTCAATAAAGGAGAAGGGGATGTCTGGATAGTTAAATTAGATCAAAATGGTACTATCCAATGGGAGAAATCTTATGGCGGCAGTGGGGATGACTATGCAACTTCCATACAACAAACTCCGGATGGCGGATATATCTTTGGTGGAAACAGCAGTTCCAACGATGGGGATGTAAGCGGCAATCAGGGAGATTATGACTACTGGGTAGTGAAATTGAATGCGACTGGAGATATCCAATGGCAAAAATCTTTTGGGGGCAGCAATTTTGATCAGCTAACTGTCATCCGGCAAACACTTGATGGCGGATATTTGGCAGCAGGTGAAAGTTTTTCTGATGATGGAGACGTGATTGGAAATCACGGTAATAATGATTATTGGGTAATAAAATTGGATGAAAGCGGCAATATTGAATGGCAAAAGACTTTAGGCGGAAGTTATCCCGATGGAGCCTACGACATGCAACTGACTGCTGATGGCGGATATATTCTTGCAGGCAACAGTTGGTCAAATGATGGAGACGTGAGTGGAAATCACGGGTATGGCGACTTTTGGATAGTCAAACTAACAGGATCTGTTGGATTAAATGAAACCATCAATAAAACTATTTTTTCAGTATATCCCAACCCGGCTACCGATTTGATCACCATCAAAGATGTCTCCCCAAAAACCGAACTCATCATCACAAATACATATGGTGAAATAGTTTTTAAAACTGTTGCCAAAAATAACGAGCTAACCATAGATGTTTCAGAATTACCGGCAGGGATGTATTTTATCAATGGACAAAAGTTTATTAAGAAATAAGCTGTAGAACGGCTTGTGTTAGTACAATAATTTAAAATCAAGACAGATGAAACATTTATTTTTAACGGTAACACTCTTTTCGGTTACTCTGCTTTATGCACAGGCGCCTGAAATCGAATGGCAAAAATCCTTAGGTGGAAGTTACTTTGATGAAGCACGCTCTATTCAACAAACTTCAGATGGAGGTTATATCGTTGCAGGAAACAGTTATTCCAATGATGGCGACGTCAGCGGGAATCACGGAGAATGGGATTACTGGATAGTCAAATTAAATGATACAGGAAATATTCAGTGGCAAAAATGCTTAGGGGGGAGTGAGTTTGATATCGCATATGCTATTCAACAAACTTCTGATGGGGGGTACATAGTTGCGGGTATGACTGAATCTAATGATGGCGATGTTAGTGGGAATCATGGTTATGATGATTATTGGGTGGTGAAATTGGATGATACAGGCAATATTCAATGGCAAAAATCTCTTGGAGGAAGTAGTATTGAAAAGGCACAATCCATACAACAAACTTTAGATGGCGGTTATATCACAGCTGGATATAGTTATTCTAATAACGGCGATGCCAGCGGAAATCATGGTGCAAGTGATTATTGGGTGGTGAAATTGGATGATACAGGCAATATTCAATGGCAAAAATCCTTAGGAGGAAGTGAGAGTGAGTGGGCATACTCCATACAACAGACCACCGATGGTGGCTATATCGTGGCCGGATGGAGTTATTCCAATAATGGCGATGTCAGCGAGAATCATGGTGATGATGATTATTGGGTGCTGAAATTGGATAATACCGGCAATATTCAATGGCAAAAATCTCTTGGAGGAAGTAGTGTTGAATGGGCACATTCCACACAGCAAACTTCTGATGGAGGATATATCGTGGCAGGATGGAGTAAGTCCAATGATGGGGATGCTAGCGGGAATCATGGAGAAACGGATGTTTGGGTAGTAAAACTCGCCGGTTCTGGTGTGACAACCTATGAAATAACTACCTCATCTGAACCCGCTGAAGGAGGAACAACCACCGGTGGAGGTATTTATAATTATGGAGCCTCAGTTACAGTTTCCGCATTTGCCAATGCAGGCTATTCGTTTATCAACTGGACAGAAGACGGAACTGAAGTTTCCAACCATACGGAATACACTTTTATCGTCACCGAAGACAGAGACTTAGTGGCCAATTTTGAAGAAATAGCCACCTATGAAATAACTACCTCATCTGAACCCGCTGAAGGAGGAACAACCACCGGCGGAGGTATTTATATTTATGGAGCCTCAGTTACAGTTTCCGCATTTGCCAATGCAGACTATTCGTTTGTCAACTGGACAGAAGACGGAACTGAAGTTTCCAACCATACGGAATACACATTTGTCGTTACCGAAAACAGAGACTTAATAGCCAATTTTGAAGAAATAGCCACCTATGAAATAACTACCTCATCCAATCCCGAAGAGGGTGGGACAACATCAGGTGGCGGCGTCTTTGAGTATGGAACATCTGTTACAGTCTCTGCATTCGCTAATGCAGGTTATTCGTTTGTCAACTGGACGGAAGACGGAACTGAAGTTTCCAACGATACGGAATACACTTTTGTCGCCATCGAAAACAGAAACATAGTGGCAAACTTCGATTATGAAATGACTGTGGCTGATATAGAGAACAATAGCATAAAAATTTATCCTAATCCGATAACTGGTTTGCTAACTATCAAAGGCATTTCTCTAAAAACCGAGCTGATCATCACAAATACATATGGTGAAATAGTTTTTAAAACTGTTGCCAAAAATAACGAGCTAACCATAGATGTTTCAGAATTACCGGCAGGGATATATTTTGTCAATGGACAAAAGTTTATTAAGAAATAAGCTGTAGAACGGCTTGTGTTAGTACAATAATTTAAAATTAATACAGATGAAACATTTATTTTTAGCGGTAATACTTTTTTCTGTTACTATGCTCTACGCACAAGCACCGGAAATCGAATGGCATAGGACTCTTGGTGGTAGTTCCAGTGATGCTGCCTTATCCATACAATTAACCTCTGATAACGGTTATATTGTAGCTTGTACAAGTAATTCCAATGATGGTGACCTTAGTAAGAATAATGGGGATTATGATTATTGGGTTGTTAAGTTAAGTAAAAGTGGTAATATTGAGTGGGAAAAATCACTTGGAGGTAGTAGCATTGATATAGTATCTTCCATACAACAGACTTCCGATGGTGGATATATAGTGGCTGGTAGCAGCATGTCTGATGATGGCGATGTAAGCTACAGTTATGGAGGTTTTGATTATTGGATAGTCAAGCTATCCAATAATGGTGATATTGAATGGGAAAAATCATTTGGAGGTAGTAGTAATGATATAGCAAGAGCTATACAACAGACTTCCGATAATGGTTATATTGTAGCTGGCTACAGCAATTCCAATGATGGAGATATAACTGAACAACATGGAGGATATGATTACTGGATTATTAAAATAGATGCTATAGGTACTCTCCAATGGCAAAAAACATATGGAGGTAGCAAATGGGATCTAGCACACTCTATAAGTCTTACTGCTGATAACGGCTTTATAGTAGCTGGTGAGAGCCACTCAAATGATGGTGATATAACCAATAATTATGGATACTCTGATTATTGGATCGTAAAATTGGATCATTTTGGCGACATTCAATGGCAAAAATCTTTAGGAGGTAGTGGTTGGGATACACCTTATTCCATACATCAAACTTTTGATAGTGGATATATCATAGCAGGTAAAACCAGTTCAGTTGATGGTGATATAGTTGAAAATCATGGTATTCTTGATTTCTGGGTTGTGAAATTAAATAACTTAGGTGACATTCAATGGCAGAAAACTTTTGGAGGTAGCGAGGCCGACATCGCATTATCTATTCAACAAACTTCCGAAGGTGGGTATATAGTGGCAGGTTATACATTATCCATTAATGATGATGTAATCCAAAATAATGGAGAACAGGATTATTGGATAGTAAAATTAGATGAAGATGGTAATTTGCAATGGCAGAAATCCATTGGAGGCAGCGGTTATGATGGTATAGAATCAATACAACAATGTTCGGATAACGGTTATATCATCGCAGGTTGGAGCAATTCAAATGATGGGGATATAATTGGGAATCATGGTGGAGGAGATGGATGGATAGTCAAACTTACAGGTACTGTTGGATTAAATGAAACCATAAATAATACTATTTTTTCAGTGTATCCCAACCCGGCAACCGATTTGATAACCATCAAAGGTGTCTCCCCAAAAACCGAGCTGATCATCATAAACACAAATGGCGAAATAGTTTTTCAAACTATTGCAGGCAGCTACGAGATACCTATAGATATTTCCGGGTTGCCGACAGGAATGTATTTTGTCAATGGACAAAAGTTTATTAAGAAATAAGCTTCAAAACGACTTGTATTAGTACAATAATTTAAAATTAATACAGATGAATAATTTATTTTTATTGGTCATGCTGTTTTCTGTTACCCTGCTTCATGCTCAAGCGCCCGAAATTGAATGGCAAAAATCTTTGGGAGGAACAGGGGAAGATGTGGCTACTTCCATACAACAAACTTCGGATGGTGGGTATATCGTAGCAGGATACAGTTATTCCAATGATGGAGATATAGGCAACTCTCATGGAAATGCAGATTATTGGATAGTAAAACTTGATCATGCAGGTAAAATTCAATGGGAGAAATCTATGGGCGGGAGTAGCACAGAACTAGCATATTTCGTCCAACAAACATCTGATGGAGGATATATAGTAGCGGGTGAAAGTTCTTCTAATGATGGTGATGTCAGCGGAAACCATGGGTCTGAAGATTATTGGATAGTGAAGTTAGACGATGCTGGTAATCTTCAATGGCAGAAATCTTTAGGAGGGAGTAGTACGGAAGTGGCATATTCTATTCAACAAACATCTGATGGTGGATATATAGTAGCGGGTGAAAGTTCTTCTAATGATGGCGATGTAACGAAAAACCATGGTGAAAGCGATTGTTGGATAGTGAAATTAGATCATATTGGTAATATTCAATGGGAGAAATCTTTGGGTGGAAGTGAAAATGACTGGGCAAGTTCCATACAACAAACTTCAGATGGAGGATATATCATAGGCGGAACTAGTAGATCCAATGATGGGGATGTAAGTGGTAATCATGGAGATTATGATTATTGGATAGCGAAATTGGACAATGTAGGTAATCTTCAATGGCAAAAATCTTTAGGTGGCAGCTTTCCTGACTATTTGGAGTGCATACAACAAACCTTAGATAGTGGCTATATTGTAGTAGGTGAGAGCTTTTCTAATGATGGGGATGTCAGTGAAAGTCACAGGGGTCGTGGTGATTATTGGGTGGTGAAATTAGATAACGCTGGTAATATTCAATGGGAGAAAGCTTTAGGAGGTAGTGGTCAGGACTGGGCGTATTCCATATCACAAACATCTGACAGAGGGTTTATTATAGCTGGCTGGGCTGAATCACAGGATGGTGATGTAAGTGGAAACCATGGAGCTGAAGATTATTGGATAGTGAAATTAGACAATGCTGGTAATCTTCATTGGCAGAGATCTATAGGAGGGAGTAGCACGGAGGTGGCATATTCCATCCAACAAACCTCTGATGGCGGATATATCGTAGCGGGGTACAGTGATTCCCATGATGGAGATATCAATGAGTATCACGGGAATGGCGACTTTTGGATAATCAAATTAACAGGGTCTGTTGGATTAAATGAAACCATAAATAATACTATTTTTTCAGTGTATCCCAACCCGGCTACCGATTTGATAACCATCAAAGGTGTCTCCCCAAAAACCGAGCTGATCTTCATAAACACAAATGGCGAAATAGTTTTTCAAACTATTGCAGGCAGCTACGAGATACCTATAGATATTTCCGGGTTGCCGACAGGGATGTATTTTATCAATGGACAAAAGTTTATTAAGAAATAAGCTGTAGAACGGCTTGTATTAGTACAATAATTTAAAATTAAGACAGATGAAAAATTTATTTTTAATAGTAACGCTCATTTCTGCTACCCTGCTTTATGCACAAGCGCCGGAAATCGAATGGCAAAAATGCTTAGGAGGAAGTGGGGAAGATTATGCTACCTCCATACAGCAAACTTCGGATGGTGGGTATATCGTAGCAGGATACAGTTCCTCCAATAATGGAGATGTCAGTGGGAATCACGGCGGAAGTGATTATTGGATTGTAAAATTAGATGACTCCGGGAGCGTTCAATGGCAAAAATCTTTGGGAGGAACAGGGGAAGATGTGGCTACTTCCATACAACAAACTTCTGATGGTGGTTATATTGTAGCTGGCTTTAGCTATTCCAATGATGGCGATGTAAGCGGGAATCATGGATTTAATGATTATTGGGTGGTGAAATTGAATTATAGCGGTAACATTCAATGGCAAAAGTCGTTGGGAGGTAGCCATAGGGATTATGCATTTTCCATCCAACAAACTACTGATGGTGGGTATATAGTGGCAGGATACAGTTATTCCGATAATGGCGATGTCAACGGAAATCATGGGAATTTTGATTATTGGATAGTGAAATTGGATGATATCGGCAATATCCAATGGCAAAAATGCTTAGGTGGAAGTGATTTTGACTTCGCATATTCTATACAACAAACAACTGATGAGGGATATATAGTCGCAGGATACAGTTGGTCCAATGATGGTGATGTCAGCGGAAATCGTGGAAATGCTGACTATTGGATAGTGAAATTGGATAATATCGGGAATATACAATGGCAAAAATCTTTAGGCGGTAATTCTATTGAATATGCGAATTTTATACAACAAACTTCAGATGGCGGCTATATAGTAGCTGGATTGAGTGACTCCAATGATGGGGATGTGAGCGGTAATCATGGTGGTTACAGTGATTATTGGATTGTAAAGTTGGATAAGATTGGAAATATCCAATGGCAAAAACCTTTGGGAGGTGGCGATTGGGATTACGCTACTTCCATTCAGCAAACCACCGACGGCGGTTATATAGTGGCTGGTGAAAGTACATCCAATGATGGGGATGTAAGTGGTAATCATGGAGATTATGATTATTGGATAGTAAAGTTAGACGATATTGGTAATATTGAATGGCAAAAATCTTTGGGTGGAAGTAATTTTGATCTAGCAAGATCAATTCAACAAACTACCGATGGGGGTTATATCGTAGCCGGCTACAGCTATTCCAATGATGGCGATGTCAGCGGGAATCACGGAAATTCTGATTATTGGATTGTCAAACTTACAGGTACTGTTGGATTAAATGAAACCATAAATAAAACTATTTTTTCAGTATATCCTAACCCGGCTACCGATTTGATCACTGTCAAAGCCATTTCTCCGAAAACTGAAATAGATATCACCAACATGCGTGGCGAAACGGTTCTCAGAACGGTTGCAAAAGATAACGAACTGACCATCGATGTATCCAATCTGCCGGCAGGGATGTATTTTGTCAATAGACAAAAATTTATTAAGAAATAAGCTTCAAAACGGCTTGTATTAGTACAATAATTTAAAATTAATACAGATGAGAAATTTATTTTTAACGGTAATACTCTTTTCTGTTACCCTGCTTTACGCACAAGCTCCGGAAATCGAATGGCAAAAATCCTTAGGGGGGAGTAGTTTAGATGTGGCATTCTCCATACAACAAACTTCGGATGGCGGGTATATTGCGGCAGGATACAGTTATTCCAATGATGGCGATGTTAGCGGGAATCATGGTGAAAGTGATTATTGGGTAGTGAAATTAGACCATATTGGTAATATTCAATGGGAGAAATCTTTAGGTGGAAGTGGATATGAGGGGGCAAATTCCATACAACAAACTACAGATGGAGGCTACATACTCGCCGGATGGAGTGATTCCAATGATGGTGATATCAGCGGAAATCATGGTTCTATCGATTATTGGGTAGTGAAATTGGATGATACCGGTACTATTGAATGGCAGAAATCCATAGGAGGCAGTGGTGAAGATAGAGCATATTCCATACAACAAACTTTTGACGGCGGTTACATCACAGCAGGATATAGTTATTCTAATAACGGTGATATCAGCGGAAATCATGGTGCAAGTGATTATTGGGTGGTGAAATTGGATGTTACCGGTACTATTGAATGGCAGAAATCTTTAGGTGGTAGTGGTGATGAATGGGCGCATTCTATACAACAAACTTCTGATAGTGGTTATATTGTGGCTGGTGGAAGTTTTTCCAATGATGGCGATGTTAGCGGGAATCATGGTTATGATGATTCTTGGGTGGTGAAATTGGATGATGCAGGCAATATTCAATGGCAAAAATGTTTGGGTGGAAGTGGGGATGAATGGGTAGAATCTATACAACAAACTTCTGACGGCGGGTATATCATAGCGGGAACGAGTACGTCAAGTGATGGAGATGTCAATGGACATCATGGTTCCAGCGATTATTGGGTGGTGAAATTAGATGATACTGGGAATATTCAATGGCAGAAATGCTTGGGTGGAAGTGCGAGTGAATTTGCATTTTTTATTCAGCGAACTTCTGATGGCGGTTATATAGTAGCGGGCGACAGTTATTCAAATGATGGTGACCTTAGCGGGAATCACGGAGATTATGACTCTTGGGTGGTGAAATTGGATGACATCGGTAACATCGAATGGCAAAAATGCTTAGGCGGAAGAAGTGATGACGGGGTGAATTCCATACAGCAAACTTCTGATGGAGGATATATCGCGGCAGGATATAGCAGATCCAATAATAGCGATGTCAGTGGGAATCATGGGAATAAAGATTTTTGGATAGTCAAACTATCAGAAGGACCCGGTATACTTTCCTATGAAATCAATACCTCATCCAATCCTGAAGAAGGTGGAACAACTTCAGGTGATGGCGTCTTTGAGTATGGAACATCCGTTACAGTCTTTGCTTTTGCCAATGCAGACTATTCGTTTGTCAACTGGACAGAAGACGGAACTGAAGTGTCTAACCATGCGGAATACACTTTTATCGCCATCGAAAACAGAAACATAGTGGCAAACTTCGATTATGAAATGGCTGTGGCTGATATAGAGAACAATCGCATAAAAATTTATCCTAATCCGGTAACTGGTTTGCTAACTATCAAAGGCATTTCTCTAAAAACCGAACTGATCATCACAAATACATATGGTGAAATAGTTTTTAAAACTGTTGCCAAAAATAACGAGCTAACCATAGATGTTTCAGAATTACCGGCAGGGATATATTTTATCAATGGACAAAAGTTTATTAAGAAATAAGCTGTAGAACGGCTTGTATTAGTATAATAATTTAAAATTAAGTCAAATGAAAAATTTATTTTTAACAGTAATACTCTTTTCTATTACTATGCTTTACGCACAGGTTCCCGAAGTTGAATGGCAAAAATCTTTGGGAGGGACAGGGGAAGATGTGGCTACTTCCATACAACAAACTTCGGATGGTGGGTATATAGTGGCTGGATACAGTTATTCCAATGATGGCGATGTCAGCGGAAATCATGGTGCAAGTGATTATTGCGTGGTGAAATTGGATGTTACCGGTACTATTGAATGGCAGAAATCTTTAGGTGGAAGTAGTGAAGATTGGGTCGGACCAATAAAGCAAACCTCAGATGGAGGCTATATCGTTGCCGGTCATAGCAGTTCTAATGATGGAGATGTTAGCCAAAATTATGGAGGAAATGATTATTGGATAGTGAAGTTAGATGAAATCGGTAATATAGAATGGGAAAAGTCTTTAGGTGGGAGTGGAGAAGATATTGCTACTGATCTGCTGCAAGTTTCGGATGGAGGTTATATAGTCGTAGGCTACAGCAGTTCCATTGATGGAGATGTAAGTCAGAATTACGGTGGAAGTGATTATTGGATAGTGAAGTTAGATGATGTAGGCAATATAGAGTGGGAAAAATCTTTAGGTGGGAGCAGGGAGGATATTGCCAATAGCCTGCATCAGACTTCTGATGGCGGATATATTGTAGCAGGTCACAGCAGTTCTAATGATGGAGATGTCAGCGGGAATCAGGGAGGTTATGACTATTGGATTGTAAAATTGGATAATGTTGGTAATCTTCGGTGGGAGAAATCTTTAGGTGGGAATGGTGACGATATGGTCTATACTGTTCAACAAACTTCAGATGGCGGATATGTGTTAGCCGGAGAAAGCAATTCAGAAAGTGGAGACGTCAGTGGAAACCATGGCCTAATAGATGCTTGGATAGTAAAATTAGATAATTCAGGTAATCTTGAATGGCAAAAATCTTTGGGTGGTAGCAGCTACGATGCGGCGGTATCTATACGGCAAGTGCCGGATGGCGGCTATATCTTATCAGGCTATACCGCTTCAAATGATGGCGATGTCAGCGGGAACCATGGAAGTCATGATTTTTGGATGGTAAAAGTAGATCATACCGGTAATATGCTATGGCAGAAAACCCTTGGAGGCACAAGTGTAGATATCGCTTTATATAACTCACTAACCAATGATGGTGGTTTTATCATGGCTGGTGCCAGTCTATCAAACAATGGTGATGTCAGCGGAAATCATGGAGATTTTGATTATTGGATAGTCAAACTCTCTGCAGAAACTGTTGGTGCTGATGAAATGCACGTCCGCAACAGCATGGTTATTTACCCTAACCCTGCTACCGATTTGCTCACTGTCACAGGCATTTCTCCGAAAACTGAATTGAGCATTACAAATATGTTTGACGAAATTATACTTAAAACTGTTGTGCAGAACGATATTGAATCCATAGATATTTCAAATCTTCAAAGCGGTGCGTATATTATCCAAGCAACAACATTAGGTACTATAAAAATAAACAAGATATTCATAAAGCACTAATCTTATAGGTGTTGATTATAAAGCCTGCAAATCTTTATACTACCATAAGGTTGCAGGCTTTTTTCAAATAACAAATCACCTATTTATGTGATTGACAAACCGGATTTTCTCTAGTTCTTTTGTAAAGTTAAAACAACCTACCATTTAATAAACAACTAATTAGTATGAATAGAGATTATCATAAAACGATGATGCTATCGGTGATTGCATTATTGATAACAGGATTATCCATTGCCCAATCTTCTGTCAATACTTCAGGCGGGACAGGGTCGGGATATGAAGGAACAACCACCTATTCCATAGGACAAATAATAGTTACTGCTGAATCAGGGCAGAATGGTTCTGTAACTCACGGCATACAACAGTCTTTTGAAATGTATTTATTGAATAATTCGGAAACTGACTCACCCAAACTTAGTATGAAAGTGTTTCCTAATCCAGCAACAGATTATGTAGTCCTTGAGATAAAGGAACCAACTATAGAAACCTACTCATATCGGCTTTTCAATACGCAAGGAAATATACTAGAAAGCGGTAAAATAGCGGATCAGCAAACAGTGATTAATATAAAACACTTACCATCTCAGGTTTATTTCCTCCAAGTCTATGAGCATATAAAACCAATCCAATCAATTATAATTATCAAATATTAGACACTATGAAAACTTTATCAGCCACTATTACTATTGTATTCCTCTCAGTTTGCCTATTAGGTCAAACACCTGATAAAATGAGTTATCAGGCAATCATCAGAAACAACTACGGACAACTGATAACCAATCAAAACATCGGAATACAGATCAGCTTGCTGCAAGGATCGGCAAGTGGGGCAACAATGTACGTCGAATACCATATGACCACAACTAATATAAATGGAATGGTTTCACTTGAAATAGGTGCTGGAATTGCCATAAGTGGCGATTTCTCATCACTTGATTGGTCAAATGGGCCTTACTTTATTAAAGTAGAAACGGATATCAACGGCGGTAACAACTATACTATTAGCGGAACAAGTCAGTTATTGAGCGTTCCTTATTCATTGTATTCAAAAAACGGATTAAAACCTGGTACCAATATAGGTGAGTTGTTGTATTGGAATGGACAGCAATGGTCAAGCCTCAGCCCGGGAACTGAGGGAAGCGTTTTAACCTTAGTGAATGGGATACCTAAGTGGAAAGGTAGGGGATTTGGTGATGTTGTAAACCCGGTGACAGGAAAAATATGGATGGATAGAAATCTCGGTGCATCACAGCTAGCTACCTCTTCAACCGATGTAAATGCATATGGTGATCTGTATCAATGGGGACGAGCAACAGATGGTCATGAAAAACGAAGTTCTGCCACAAGCAAAATACCGAGTAAGACGGATAATCCGGATCATGGCTATTTTATCACAACGCTGGATGACCCTTATGATTGGCACTATCCCCAAAATGATAGTTTATGGCAAGGTGTGAACGGCATTAACAATCCCTGTCCACACGGATACCGAATACCCACCATTTCAGAATGGGAGGAAGAAAGACAAAGCTGGAGTAGTAATGATGCTGATGGTGCTTTTGCCTCTCCGTTAAAACTAACTGTCGGCGGTTTTCGAATAAACACTAACGGGACTTGTACGGATGCTGGCTCAGATGGCTTCTATTGGAGCACTACAGCAGACGGTTCCGATGCGTTATATCTTTATGTGTTGAATAATCATGCCGGAGTTTATCACGAATATCGGGCTTATGGATTTTCTGTCAGATGTATCAAAGATCAGTAAGAGACAAAGTATGAGATGGTAAAGGTGAGCTATTAAGTGGCTGTGTAAATGGTTTCCATTAGTCTTATTTTTTGGCAGATATTTTTTTCAAAAAAGAAAAAAATAGTTGCACACACCAAAACTTTTGTACCTTTGCATCGTTTTAAAACTGATCAGCGGAAATAGCTCAGTTGGTAGAGCACGACCTTGCCAAGGTCGGGGTCGCGAGTTCGAGTCTCGTTTTCCGCTCCACAAACTATCCCGATATACTCAATCGGGATTTTTTGTCCAAGCCGTTGCCCGAGTGGTGGAATAGGTAGACACGAAGGACTTAAAATCCTTTGGCCATTGCGGCCGTACCGGTTCGATTCCGGTCTCGGGTACAAAAAAACCTGAATGCAATCTCATTCAGGTTTTTTTGTACCATCGCTCTCACCTTCCAATACATGTATATCCGGATCGTGCCAACTGGCATACATAGTATACGAACGGGCAATACGCAACACCTCACCTTCCAACAGGTCTTTGTCAATACTCTTAATCTTTTTGGCCGGAATGCCGGCATATACACTGCCTGATTCGACTACCGTGTCTTTTGAAATTAGAGCACCGGCAGCAATGATGGAATTACTTTCAATCACTGCGCCATCCATGATGATAGCTCCCATGCCTACCAATACATTGTCGTGAATAGTACAGCCGTGAATAATAGCCCGGTGGGCGATAGATACATTATTCCCGATATTGACCGGAGCTTTTTGATAGGTACAATGGATGATAGCCCCATCTTGTATATTCACCTGATTCCCGATCCGGATATAGTGAACATCGCCTCGTATCACCGCATTGAACCATACGCTGCAATTGTCACCCATAATTACATCACCCACTATAGTAGCATTTTCGGCTATATAACAGTTTTTGCCAAAAACAGGATATATACCTTTTACCGCTCGTATCAATGCCATGACGACAATTTTTCCTGTTAGACTTTACAGATCAAGCAAGACCTCCATGGGATCCTGAGCTGCGAACAGCATACGGGCAGGATTTTCAAGCATTTCTTTCACTTTCACCAAAAATCCCACTGATTCACGGCCATCAATAATACGATGGTCATAACTGAGGGCAATATACATCATAGGATGTATCTCCACCTTCCCGTTGACGGCTATAGGACGCTCCACTATATTATGCATTCCCAATATAGCCGATTGAGGTGGGTTGATGATAGGGGTTGACATCATACTTCCAAACACACCACCATTAGTGATGGTAAATGTACCCCCACTCATCTCGTCTAAGGTGAGTTTGTTTTCTCTGGCTTTAGTAGCCAACTCTTTCACTGCATGTTCGATTTGTGCCAGACTAAGTGTTTCGGCATTCCGTATCACAGGAACCACTAATCCTTTAGGCCCTGACACAGCAATGCTGATATCCACAAAGTCAAAACTTACTATATCATCGCCATCAATCTGCGCATTCACCTGCGGAAACCATCTGAGGGCTTCGGTTACAGCTTTGGTGAAAAACGACATAAATCCTAAACCGATCTGATGCTTTGACTTAAAAGTCTCTTTGTATTTATTGCGCAAGTCAATAATAGCTGTCATATTCACCTCGTTAAAGGTTGTTAGCATGGCTGTTTCGTTTTTAACCGACACCAATCGTTCTGATACTTTTTTACGCAGTGTTGACATTCGTTTCTTTTCACTTAATCGGCTGCCGCTCCATGAGGGAGCTGTTGAAGCTACTATGGCAGGTGTTACAGGCGTGCCTGTTTGTTGAGAGTTAAAAAACTGTATATCTGTCTTACTGAAGCGATACTGTCTGACAATTTCCAGTAGTTGGGTCTCGCTCAGGTTTTCCTCTTCCATCAGTTTTCGTGCAAGTGGAGAGATATTTAATTCCTGCTTGGTTTGAGCTACAGCTTCGGCTACGATTGCCGGACTTGCAGCCTCAGGCTTTATTGGTTCCTTAGCGGCAGCCTGTGGCTCGGCCTGTGTTTGGACAGGCTCAGCTTTGGCTTGAGGTTTTGCAGGCTTTGCGGCAGCTGCTTCAGCTTCTTCTATGACAGCTACTACAGTATTGACTTCAATAGTCTGTCCTTCTTCTACTTTATGACGTATAATACCCGATACTTCTGCAGCTATGCTCAATGTAGCCTTGTCCGAGTCTATCTCAGCTATCTCTTGATTTTTTTCTACATATTCGCCATCAGCCACAAGCCAGTTAGCTAACTGTACCTCGGTAATGGATTCGCCCGGGCTGGGTACTTTGATCTCTATTATGCTCATAGGTTTATGGATTGTTGTTATTTTCTTATTCTTCATTAGCCTTTAACTTACGTTCGGCGCTGTGAAACTTACTATCAATCATATCTACCTTCATGTCTTTTAGCTCTTGTTCAAACGACATCCATCTGTTTCCAATACATATCATGCCGCAGTCTTCATCTACCAATGGACAGTCGCAAGCGTTGAAGGCTTTGTCTAATATTTTCTGGTGTCTGATCACATGGAACTTCGATGATCCGGTAGCAGGGCTTCCACTTTCAGGGCGTGCTACTAAACCTAATCTGATTTCGGTGCAGGCATGTTCAATATATCTCCAGGCACCCATATTCAAGGGTTCTTCCTGTACCCAGATATGAAACTGGGCATTCACATATTTTGCCACTATAGCTTTTATCTGATCCTTAGGTAGGGGATACAACTGTTCAAGCCTTACCAATGCTACCGTATCATCATATTTAGCTTCTCTTTCTTCCAACAGATCGTAATATATTTTGCCGGAGCAGAAGATCACTTTTTTGACCTTTTCAACGGTAACGTATTCATCGTCTATTACTTCTCTGAATTGTCCTTGTACCAACTCATCTATGTCTGATATACATCTATGGTGTCGGAGTAATGATTTTGGTGTGAAGATAATCAGCGGTTTACGGAATGGGCGGTTAAGCTGTCGACGCAGTATATGGAAAAAGTTTGCTGGTGTAGTACAGTTAGCTACTTGTATATTATTTTCGGCGCATAAGGTCAAAAATCGTTCGATGCGTGCACTTGAATGTTCAGGCCCTTGACCTTCATATCCATGTGGCAGGAGCACTACTAAATCGTTCATCACATTCCATTTTTCTTCTGCACTGCTGATAAATTGGTCAAATATGATCTGGGCGCCATTATTGAAATCGCCAAACTGGGCTTCCCAGATTGTGAGGGTAAAAGGCGAAGCTAATGAATAGCCGTATTCAAATCCTAATACACCGTATTCCGAAAGCAATGAGTTATACACATCAAATTTAGCTTGATTGCTGTTCAGGTTGTTGAGTGGTACGTATTCCTGCTCCGAATCTTCGACCCGTAACATGGCGTGCCGGTGCGAAAAGGTGCCGCGGGCCACATCTTGTCCGCTCAGCCTGACAGGATGCCCTTCGACCAACAGACTGCCATATGCAAGCAGCTCGGCTAATGCCCAGTCCACCTTTTTATCTTCAAAATACAGTTTATGACGTTGATCCTGTAGCCGCATCGTTTTACGGAAAAACTTCAGCTCCTTAGGCAGGCTGGTCAGCTTCGTAGCTATGGCATCCAGCTGCTCTTTTGGGAATCCTGTTTGAGGCGACTGTAAAAAATCAGCTTTGGTAGCTTTACGAATGTCTTTCCATGTCTCATTCAAAAAATTGGTGATCTGTGTTTTTTGCTGCTCATGCGATATTTTCAGACTTTCTTCCAGAATATCCAAATGGCGTTTTTCCATCTCATCTACTGCTTGCTGGGTGATGACCCCTTCGGCTATGAGTTGTTTAGCATATATATCGCGTGTGTTGGGATGCTTTTCTATGGCTTTATATAAGAGAGGCTGTGTGAATCGTGGCTCATCGCCTTCGTTATGACCGTATTTCCTGTAACATAACAGATCTACATACACATCTTTATTAAATTTCTCGCGTATTTCCATAGCCATTTGTACGGCATATACTACAGCTTCAGGATCATCACCATTAACGTGAAACACAGGTGATTGTGTCACTTTGGCAATATCGGTACAATAAATGCTGGATCTGCCATCTAAATAGTCGGTAGTAAATCCTACCTGATTATTGATGACTAAATGAATAGTCCCACCTGTGCGGTATCCTTTCAGCTCCGACATCTGCGCTACCTCATATACGATTCCCTGACCGGCTATAGAAGCATCACCATGAATGAGTATGGGCACTACTTTTTTCATATCGCCCTGATAAATCAGGTCAATTTTTGCTCTGGCTATGCCTTCTACTATCGGGTTCACTGCTTCAAGATGTGATGGGTTAGGGCTCAAGGTCAGCTTCAGGCTCTCGCCATTAGTGGCCTTTCGTTCGATGGTATGACCCATATGATATTTCACATCTCCTAACAGGGATTCGTCTTCATATTCTTTGCCTTCAAACTCGCTAAAGATATCCTGATAAGGTTTTCTTAGTGTGTTTGCTAACACATTCAGCCGTCCTCGGTGTGCCATCCCAATCACTAACTCTTTGGTGCCTAACTCAGCACCCTTTTCTAATATAGCGTCTAAAGCAGGGATTAACGATTCGCAGCCTTCAAGTGAAAACCGCTTTTGACCGGGAAACTTAATATGACTGAATTTCTCAAAATTAACAGCTCTATCAAGCTTTTGTAAGATGAAACGTTTTTCTTCGGCAGTATATGAAGGTTTATTTTGTACCGGCTCCATTTTTTTGAGCAGCCAATCAACTAACTCTATGTTTCGTATGAACATAAATTCCGCTCCAAACGTACGGCAGTAGGTCTCTTGCAAAGTCTCTACTATTTTACTCAGCCTGGCAGGCCCTATACCTATTTCGTTACCTGCTTCAAAAACCGTGTCTAAGTCTTTGGATGTCAGTCCGAAATTTTCTATATCTAATGTAGGAGCATAAGAACGGCGTTTACGTACCGGATTGGTGAGTGTAAACAGATGACCTCTTTTTCTGTAATCGTCTATCAGACTTACAACTTTGAACTCGTTGGATGTGACAACCTGATGCTTGTGCTCAGGCTTATAATCCTTAGCTGCAAAATCGAAGCCTTCAAAAAACCGACGCCAGGAAGGATCAATAGCCTGCGGATTGTTGCGAAACTGCTTGTATAAATCCTCGATAACTATGGGATCACTGCTGTTGAGAAAAGAATAATTATCCATGGAAAAGCTTCTTTAAATATAAAGCAAAATTAGTAATAATTCAAGACTTTAAGTACCGAAATCATTTACTATCGTTAAGAAAGCTAAAAAGGAACAAATATAGTTGCTACATCAGCAGTACAAGCAATTTTTTTTGGCGGTTACATACCTTTTTAACACAAAAAAAGCGACTTACCGTACTAGCCAGAAAGTCGCTTTTCGTATAGAACCTATGTGTTATTCAGGATGTATTGCCTCTACAGGGCATACGTCGGCACAAGCCCCGCAATCGGTACATAAATCAGGATCAATTACATAGATTTCACCTTCCGAAATGGCATCAACCGGACATTCGTCTATGCAGGTGCCACAAGCTGTGCAATCTTCAGTTATTACATATGCCATAGCTTTGAAAATTTTAATGGTTGAACAATGATTTTGATGCAAAGATAAATCCTTAAACCGTATTAACATACTTTCAACGCTAATTTATAGCAAGTCTAAATTAGTTTCTGACAGCTATAAAATCCGTAAAGCAGCCAACCCGTATCAGCTGAATTTAGACTGATTATAAAATAGCTACTATCTATCCTGAATAGCAGAGCGGAAGGGACTTGTATCTACCTGATTTACTTTGAAATGAGTTGTTGTCATCAGGGTTTTATAGCTCAGCTGTCAGGCAGGTCTGACCGAGAGCGGCGCAAACGACAGCTAAATGTTTTACCTTTGCAACAACATTAATTTTCATCGTATGACACGCAAAAACAATACGGTTGTTGAATTAGAACAAGTAGTTGTTCGTTTTGCTGGTGATTCTGGTGACGGCATGCAACTCATTGGTTCACTGTTTTCTGACTCTACTGCTTTCTCAGGAAACGACTTTGCTACTTTCCCCGACTATCCTGCCGAGATTCGTGCTCCGCAAGGTACAGTATCTGGTGTTTCAGGCTTCCAGATACATTTCGGACGTAAGACAGTACACACATCGGGCGACTTAGCTGATGTATTGGTAGCTATGAATCCTGCTTCACTGAAAGCTAATATGCGCTGGCTGAAAAAAGGTGCCATTATCATAGTAGATGCCGATGCCTTTAACAACAGAGGCCTGGAAAAAGCTGGCTACAATAGCGATCCGACTACTGATGGCAGCCTTGACGGATACAGAATACTACGCACACCAATCACTGAACTTACTAAAGAAGCTGTTAAACATCTTGACCTTGACTCTAAGACTACCCTGAAAACAAAGAATATGTTCTCTTTAGGTATGATCTTGTTTATGTTTAGCAGGGATACCCAACTGATACACGAATATTTTGAAGAGAAATTCAAGCTTAACGAATTAGTGGTCAATGCTAATAAAGCTGTATTAGAGGCAGGCTACAATTATGCCGACACTTTTGAAATCATTGGAAACACTTTCCGCATTGATCCGGCACCACTTCAAAAGGGGCGTTATCGGAATATCACCGGAAATACTGCTACAGCCTGGGGCTTTATTGCTGCTTCGGAACGTAGCGGACGGCCTTTGTTCTTAGGTTCGTATCCCATCACACCGGCTACCGAGATACTGCAAGAGCTTGCCACACATAAAAGCTTAGGCGTAAAAGCATTTCAAGCCGAAGACGAGATAGCAGGCGTCGTATCTGCTATAGGAGCCAGCTTTACCGGTTCATTGGCTATCACAACCACAAGCGGACCTGGCTTATCGCTCAAGTCGGAGGCTATTGGATTGGCAGTGATGACAGAATTGCCAATAGTTATAGTGGATGTGCAAAGGGGAGGACCTTCAACCGGATTGCCTACCAAATCTGAACAAAGCGACCTGATGCAGGCTTTATACGGCCGAAATGGCGAAGCACCGGTGATTGTGATAGCAGCTAAAAGCTCTACCGATTGTTTTTATAGCGCCTTTGAAGCATCAAAGCTTAGCCTTGAGCATATGACACCCGTTATCTTACTGACGGATGGTTCATTAGCTAACGGCTCGGAAGTATTTAAGATACCTTCTGCCAACGATCTTCCTTTGATACATCCTCCTTTAGCCGAAGCCAATGACCCTGAATATAAGCCTTACAAAAGAGATGACAATAAGTTGAACCGAAAATGGGCTATACCCGGTACCGAAGGTTTACGCCATCGAATTGGTGGGCTCGAAAAACAGGATATTACCGGAAACGTATCTCATGACCCATTGAATCATCAACGAATGACACAACTCCGTGAGGAAAAGGTACAGCGGGTAGCTGACTATATACCCGAGCTTGAAGTAATTGGAGAAGAAAAAGCTGATCTGTTGGTAGTGAGTTGGGGTGGTACATATGGCGTGATGCTTACCGTTATCGAAAAAATGCAGGCACAAGGCAAGTCTGTCGCATTGGCACATTTCAGGCACCTGATGCCGCTGCCTAAAAACACTGAAGATGTGTTAGGGCGTTATAAGAACATAATCGTATGTGAGATAAACAACGGGCAATTTGTCAAGTATCTGAAGATGAATTATCCGCAATTCAGATATCATCAGTACAACAAGATACAAGGCTTGCCTTTTATGGAAACAGAATTAGAAGCAATATTCAACGAACTCCTAAATCAGTAAATCATGGAAAATCAACATATTTCAGCTGAAACGCTTCAACTTACTAAAGAAGACTTCGCCAGTGATCAAATGGTTAAATGGTGTCCGGGCTGTGGCAATCACGCCATTCTGCATGCCGTTGAAAACGTGTTCCCCCAGTTAGGTGTTCGTAAAGAAGATTTTGTGGTTGTTTCCGGTATTGGCTGCTCTTCACGTTTCCCATATTATATGAATACGTATGGCATACATGGCATACACGGACGGGCAGCTGCTTTAGCCACCGGCGTTAAGCTGACTAATCCAAACCTAAGCGTTTGGATGATCACAGGCGATGGCGACAGCATGGCCATAGGCGGTAATCATTTTATACATGCAGTCCGGCGTAATATAGATATCAATCTGTTGCTGTTCAACAATCGGATCTACGGACTGACTAAAGGACAGTATTCGCCTACAACCCCTCAGGGGAAAGTAACTAAAACCAGTCCACAAGGTACTTACGAACGACCATTCAATCCCGGTGAATTGGTTATAGGCGCTCAAGGAAACTTTTTTGCAAGAGTGATTGATACAAATCCACGGATGATGACGGCAGTCTTTTTAGAAGCCGCCCGACACAAAGGTGCCTCTATAGTGGAAATACTACAAAACTGTGTGATCTTTTTTAACAGAGCTCATGAACTGATCACTGGCCGTGAAACACGCGATGATAATCAATTGATAGTAGAACACGGTAAGCCTATGATATTCGGCAAACAAAAAAATAAAGGACTTATACTGAGGAACTCACATCTTGAGATAGTTACTATAGGTGAAAATAATATTACCGAAGCCGATATCCTGGTTCACGATCAGTATGAGTCTGATCCGGGTATTCATATGATGATTGCCCGCATGGCTCCTCCTGAGTTTCCGATTGCTTTAGGCATCATACGTTCGGTAGCATCTCAAACTTATGATCAGGCATTGATGGCTTCTATAGCACAGGAAAAGGCTACCTCCTCCATCAAAACACTTGACGATCTGCTGAACAGCGGAAACACCTGGGAAATAGAATAATTCGCTTTGTTTTCATAAATGTAAATCCCGTTTTTAAGTTCTTTCTAAAGACGGGATTTTTTTCTTCGTCAAAGAAGAAATCCGTCCGTTTTCATTAATTTTACTGCATGATTGCCTTATTCAATGAGTATATCGCCAGGCATAAGCTGTTTGAAGCCTCTGATAAGTTGCTTGTAGGTCTTAGTGGTGGGCGCGATTCGGTTGTGCTGACACATCTGATGCATCAGGCCGGGTATGAGTTCGCTATAGCTCATTGTCATTTTCATCTGCGTGGAGCTGAATCGGATGAGGACGCTGTGTTTAGCAGGCAATTAGCCGAAACGCTGAATCATACATTCCATCAACAGGATTTTGATACCATGCAATATGCAGCCGACCATAAAATTTCGATTCAGATGGCAGCTCGTCAGCTTCGCCTCGATTGGTTCGACGATTTATGCAATCAGTTTGGCTATACCAAAATTGTTCTGGCACATCATGCAGATGATCAGGCTGAAACATTTTTCATCAATCTGATACGCGGAAGCAGTCTGGCAGGACTTAAAGGAATGAAGCCAATACATGGCAAGCTGACCAGGCCACTGCTGTTTGCTACACGGGAACAAATCAATGCGTTTGTTGTAACGCATCGGCTTGCTTTTCGGGAAGACAGCACTAATAGCGAAACAGATTATCTCCGAAATAAGATACGTCATACCTTGATGAAGCCATACTCTGAACTGCATGCAGCAGCCCGGCTTGGTTTACAGCGTAGCATGGAATTGTTGGCTGACGACCATCAGCTGTTTGAAACACTGATCGCAAGAGAGAAACAGCGATTGCTTTATACAGAGGATAGCTCATTTGTTATCAATAGGGCTGAGCTTATCACTCAAAGCGGACGACTATCGTTGATCTATTCACTGCTACGCGATTTCGGATTTTCTTCTGCACAGGCTTCTCAGATTGATGAAAACTTAGACAGACAAGCCGGTAGCCGGTTTTTTAGTCCGGATTATGTGTTAGATATGAATCGCGATAGGCTTGAGATACGTGTCCTTACAGAGGATATACTGAAATTGCAAAGCACTATAGCCGAAAACACCTACACTTTGGAACATCCAGTACGCTTAAAGCTAGACCATAAGCAGCTTTCTGACATTTCCTCCATCAGGCAGCCGGCCCATATCGCACTTCTCGATAAAGAAAAGCTGACATTCCCTTTGGAAGTTCGACTTTGGCAACAAGGCGACCGATTTGTACCTTTTGGTATGAAAGGAACCAAGCTTATCAGTGATTATCTGATCGACAGTTACAGTACACGTGCCGAAAAAGAAAAAGCTTTTGTACTTATTGATGCTACCGGTACTATTATCTGGCTGATAGGTTATAGAACCGACGATAGGTTCAGAATAGATCAGGAAACAAAACATATTCTTCAGATCACCTATATTAAATGACCGGCTTATTTAGAATTGGTTCTAAATTATTTACTCATATCAATTCGTAGCTTTACTTTTATACCTGATTTAATCTCTTTTCCAAGCAACCTATTGTTGAGATTGGTTGTCTTGTTAGCGTCATAAAAATTCATAAAGCAGAGTTGTTTGTCCGTTAAAAAAATGATAAATTGTATTTTTGCAGAATTCTGAAATTTAGACAGATGAATTGTTCATACGGCTTTTTTGTTGTTAGCGTATCTTTCGTCAACGAATAAGAAGGTGTATATGAGGGCGAAGCGATTCTAAAAGCTTCATGTTTTGGGATTGCTTTACATACAAATAATTACAAAATTTTAGACAGATGAAAAAAAGATTTGTTTCTCTTGTTTCCTTAGTTCTTTTTTTATTACCGGTATTTGTTACAGCTCAGATTTTAGAGCCTGTCAAATGGCGGTTCGATACCGAAGCCTTGGGTGACAATGAGTTTAATTTAGTCTTTATAGCCGATATAGACCCTACCTGGCATCTGTATTCACAAGATATTCCTATGACACCTCCTGCTACTACTTTTAGCTTTGAGGCCGATCATAGGTATGAGTTGATAGGATCAGTAAGTGAGTCAGCATCTGTTGAACAGTATGATCCCAATTTTGAAATGGTTCTGAAGTTTTTCTCCACTCAGGCTACATTCAAACAGCGTATTCGTCTTTTAGGCGATCAGCCAGCATTGATCAAAGGTACGATTGAGTTTATGAGTTGTGATGACACACGTTGTCTGCCTCCTACCGAAGAAGACTTTAGTTTCCGTATCAGCCCGGAAGGTGCTGCAACTGCTACTACCTTTGATCCGGCTGCAGTTGCTACACAGGGAGTGTTGGAACCGGTTCACTGGAGCTATGCTATCGAACATTTCGACGGCAAAAGTTTCGACTTGGTCTTCACTGCTACTATTGATGATGGGTTTCATCTTTATGCCATTGACATACTTGAAGACGGGCCACTACCTACCGAATTTAGCTTTGTAGAGTCAGAACTCTTTAGTTTATACGGCCCTATAATTGAAGTGAGTGAAGGTACCATCAGCTTTGACGATATCTTTGAGATGGATATTAAATCTTTTGAGAAAGAGGCCGTTTTCAAGCAAAAGATACAATTTGAGAAAGATAACCCCTTTCCCGTACAAGGCGAGATCGCTTATATGGTTTGCAACGATATGGGCTGTATTGCTCAATATCATGATTTTGAGTTGGCGTATGCCGGTAACGGATTATTAAAAGATGTTTCTGAGGTGGTAGCTGAGCCGGTTTCGGCTACTGCACATGCCAAAGATATCACCGGAGGTAAGGTAGGCATGTGGGGCTTTTTTCTGTTGGCTTTCTTAGGAGGTCTGGCAGCAATACTCACTCCTTGCGTGTTTCCTATGATACCCATGACGGTATCATTCTTTATGAAAGACGAAGAACACAAGGCACAAGGCAGGATGCAAGCCATTGCGTATGGCATTTCAATCATTGCTATTTATACGCTGATAGGTTCGATATTAGCCGTCATAGCCGGTCCTGATATTGCCAACTGGCTGAGTACCCATTGGTTGCCCAATGTCTTGTTTTTTGTGATATTTGTTGTGTTTGCCGCTTCTTTCTTTGGCATGTTTGAGATCACCCTGCCTCATTGGTTGGTTAATAAATCCGATGCCAAGGCTGATCAGGGAGGTGTACTGGGGTCTGTCTTTATGGCGTTAACCCTTGTATTGGTTTCGTTTAGTTGTACGGGGCCTATAGTAGGAACTATTTTAGTTGAATCGGCGGGTGGTCAGGTTCTCAAGCCAATTATCGGGATGCTGGGATTTTCGTTGGCTTTTGCGTTGCCTTTTACCTTGTTTGCCTTCTTCCCATCATGGCTAAGCAGCCTGCCTAAATCGGGCGGATGGCTTAACTCGGTTAAAGTTGTGCTTGGGTTTTTGGAGCTTGCCTTAGGGTTGAAGTTCCTCAGCATAGCCGATCAAACATACCATTGGGGTATTTTAGACCGTGAAGTATATTTGGCAATGTGGATAGTGATCTTTTTCCTGTTAGGTCTTTATCTGCTTGGTAAGATCAAGTTTGCCCATGATTCGGATGTGAAATTTATCAGCGTACCCCGGTTAATGTTGTCTATCATCACTTTCTCTTTTGTGGTATATCTGATCCCTGGTATGTTTGGTGCTCCGCTCAAAGCTCTCTCGGGCTATATGCCTCCCATGCATACCCATGATTTTGATCTGAATAAAATGATACGCGACAACAGCCGGATAGCAAGTTTTTCAAACAATCCTTCGTCATCATCAGAGCGATCAAATGAATTATGCAGTACTCCTAAATACGGTGAAATCCTGCATTTGCCACATGGCTTGCAAGGCTATTTCGATTATGAGGAAGGATTGGCCTGCGCCAAAGCTCTGAACAAACCTATCTTTATGGATTTTACAGGTCATGGCTGTGTCAACTGCCGCGAAATGGAAGCCAACGTATGGAGCGATCCAAGGGTGTTGCGCATCTTAAACGAAGAATACCTCATCGTTGCGCTCTATGTAGATGATAAAACCGCATTGAAAGAAGAAGACTGGGTCGTCTCCACTTATGATGGAAAACTGAAAAAGACCATAGGTAAGAAATATGCTGATTTTCAGATCAGTAAGTTCAATGTGAACGCCCAACCGTTTTATGTGCTTTTGGGCCATGATAATGATGTATTGGTTCAGCCAAGAGCGTATAGCCTGAATATAGAGGAATTTATCAGCTTCCTGGAGCTTGGAGTGAAGAACTTTAAAGAAGGTAAGTCAGTTTTCCCGATGAAATAATTGCACCTTAAATCAGGTCTGAATACCAGCAGAACCAAATACTATGGATTGGTATTCTTAGAAGAATATTAAAGCCGTATTTAAAAAGCTCATCAAACTGGTTGAACAGGTAAAAACCTTACTTTCGTCCGTGTTTTCTTGAAATCTCATAAGCGTTTATGCGCAAGATCAGATTAGATTTTTTTATTGTGCTGATGCTCTCAGCTGTGGTGTTGGCATATTTCTTTCCTCAAGGGGCCAACTCAACACTCATCCCATTGGAGACTGTGATACGCATTGGGATTATGTTGATTTTTTTCTTTTACGGTTTGAAGCTAAGCTTTCAGGACATCAGAAAAGACCTCAACAATACCCGACTCCATCTGCTGATCCAGCTTACTACTTTTCTGCTTTTTCCTCTTATAGTGCTGATCACCAAGCCTTTTGTAGTTCATGACGATAAAGAGATCATCTGGTTGGCGTTTATGTTTCTTGCTGTGCTGCCTTCTACGGTATCTTCTTCAGTAGTCATGGTTTCCATAGCTAAAGGAAATGTACCAGCTGCTATTTTTAACGCTACTATTTCAGGTCTGATAGGAATACTTGTTACCCCTTTGTGGATGGGATTATTTGTATCGAAAAGTACTGTACATTATGATTGGGGGCCTATCTACCTCAAATTAGTAACCGAGATTTTAGCTCCTGTATTAGTAGGTTTGGTCTTGCAGCATTTTTTCACGTTTTTTCATAGCTTCACACAAAAGTATCGCAAGCTTTTCACCCGTTTTGATCAGACCGTTATCCTGCTTATAGTGTATAACAGCTTTGCTTCTTCTTTTGTATCCAATATATTTGGCTCGATTCAACTTCTTGATTTTATAATCATTTTTATCGGTAGTCTGTTATTGTTTTATGTCGTGTATAGCTTCACCGGATGGATAGCCCATAAGATGCAGTTTAATCGACAAGATACTATTACTATTCAATTCAGCGGCACCAAGAAATCGCTGCTCCATGGAAGCGTGTTTGCTGAGGTGATCTTCGGGAGCAGTGTTTCAATGGGAATTATTTTGTTGCCTATCATGGTGTTTCATGCGCTGCAACTGTTTATTATCAGTATTATAGCTACCAACAAAGCCAGGATAGATAGAGAAGCATCTAGACTATCAGATTTTAAAACTCCGACAGATAGAGTGTCAGGTTAGTCTCAGCGCTTAGTCCTAATTTCTTCCGAAGCCGGTTTCTGGCCGATTCAATGCTTCGTATCCCTCTGGCGTTAATAGCTGCAATTTCTTTGGTGGTAAGGTTTAGCTTAAGTAATGCACATAGTTTTCGCTCGTTGGGTGTCAGGTCAGGATGAGTTGCCAACAGACGGGTATAAAATTCGGAATATACATTTTCGAAATATATCTTAAAATCTTCCCATTGATCCGTCTGAACAGTAGCACGCAACTGCCGTATCAATACTTCAATCAAAGATGCGTTTTCGTTATTGGTTTGTCGTAGCTTGTTAAAAATTTCTTGTAACTCTTTCATTAATCGAAGTTTGTCTTCCTGCATCTTACTTAAAGTCATGGCACGTGTTATCAGTTCACGGTTTTTATGCTCCAACTCCATTTGAAGCTGTATTTCTTTATCTTTCTGTATAATGCGCTTTTGGTCATGTATGAGTTGCTGTTGCTGATCCAAAGTAGTATGGATGCGTTTCTCAAACCGGTATCTGCGAATCATTACCAATGACAGCCATGCCATTAGGATAATAAGTAGGATAGACCCCCATAATAGATAAGTTTTACGTGAGCTTTCCAACATCTTTATAGTAAGCTCATTTTCAATAAGCTTCTTCTCGCTCAATACTTTATCCAAATCAAACTTCGATTGCATAAGCAATATTTGATGCGAGTTATTTATCGATATAAGGGAGTCTTTGTACAAGAGATGATCTGACAGGCTGTTGATTGCTTGATAGTGCTTTCCATTGGCTTTTTGGCTAACGGCTAATTCTAAAAGCGCCTCAGCTTTTAAAGAGAGTATTGAAGTTTGCTGGGCATGCTCCCACGCTTGCCGGGCAAAATATTCGGAACTATCAAACCGACTATTTTCATAAGCCATCTTCGATAAGAGAGTGTTTGTTTCAGAGAGCACATTAGGAAACTGCCTGAAAGCAGCCGAACTAATGACACCTCTTAAATATGCCTGAGCCAGTTTATACTCTTTTAACAGAAAGTATATCTCACCTAAATTTTTTAAGGCAATAGCGGTCATATATACTGTTTCGGTGGATTGAGCCAATCCGTATAATTTGATGCTTGTTTCAAGAGCTTGTTGATATTCTTCTGCATTCTTCTCAAACTCATATCGTTCGTTCAATACATCGAATTTAATCTTTTGATCATTCGACCTTTCACCTATCTCAATTGCTTTTTGAAAATATTCATTGGCTTTTTCCCGATTCCCAGCAGTCAGGTTCAGTCCTCCCAATCCTTTATATATCAAGCCAATATCATAGTCAGGCCCTGTTTCTTCGATCAAGCTTAACGCTTTAAAATAATAATGCAGGGAGCTGGTATAATCGTTTAGATTGTGAAAAATAACTCCCATCAGGGAATAAATTTTCGAGCGTGTAACTTGATAATCAATTATCTGGCTTACAGCAGCTGAATCAGCTTCGATACCCATAAGCAAGCTGTCTAATAACTGATATGAAGTTTGAAGCCTGCTTTGGTAAAACATAGCCCGGGCTATATTATACGTTGAATGCAGCTTTCCATAATAATAGTTGTGTTGAATGGAAAGCTCATAAGCCTGTTTAGAGCGGATCAGCATTTGTTTTGGACCTTCATCTATATTATCAGCAGCAAGTAACAATGAGTCGATAGTATGCGTTAGGGTGGAATCGATCCGTGTTCTATGGCGGGCTTCAGCGCTGATAGGACCACCAGGGCGTACCAGCAAGAGGATGCTTAGCAGTATGGTATGCAAACTGATTACTCTTTTCATATGAAACCGGAAACAGACAAAGGTAGTCTATTTCCGGTTTTCAATCAACCAAAATTCAAGGTATGATGCTTCACTTTATCTTGCTTATCTTACGGACGACAGAAGCCTTATCTGTTTGTATCTTACATAGATACATTCCAGGCGTGATATTTTGGCCGTGATAATCAAACTGGTGCTTTCCTTTTGTATAATAGTTAGAAGTAATTTCATCTACTAGTGCCCCATTCATAGTGTAAAGAGTAATAATAACGTGGCTGTTTTCCTGCAATTCAAATTGAAAGCTAGTATGATCAGTAAAGGGGTTGGGAGCTATCTTTTCAAAGAGTATCAGAGATTGTGCCGATGCGAGCTGTGTTGAAACAGAAGTTTGATTATCGCCTTCAAACAGCATAGCCCAGAAGTCGAAATAAGTTGTAGTTGAATAATAACTGCCAGCTACTAGATATCCCTTTCCGGGCCAGTATTCGATATTTGCGCCAAAGTCGTCATTTGTACTTCCATAAGTCTCTTCATCCAATACCTGACCGGTTTGGCTCAGGCGTACTAAATAAAGATCATGTTCGCCATTACCAAAACTATTGGTCATCCCTGAGAGTAGGAACTCTTTGTTAGCTGTTTCTACTACTCCCTCAAACCCTTCGTTTCCTGCTCCACCTACAGCTGCTGTCCATTCTACTGTTCCTTCAGCATCGGTTTTAACCACAAATCCCTGTTCGGATTTTCCATATGATTGGGTTGAACCTACAGCAATATAACCGCCATCGGAAGTGGGTCTTACAAAGTAGAAAGAATCGAAATTATCTTCTCCATAAGCAGCGCTCCAGAGTTCATCACCATTTTCGTCCACCTTTACTAAATATCCATCACATTTACCACTGCCATAGCTGTATGTATGTCCGGCAAGCATATAATTTCCATCAGCTGTTGGTTGTATATTGGCTCCATAATCGTCATCATCACCGCCTATTTCTTTTGCCCACATATACTCACCATCCTGATTTATTTTAAAAAGCACAATTTGATTTGCGTTTGGAGGTCTCCATCCGTACCCGGCAACCATATAGCCCTGATCAGCTGTTTGTACTAAACAGCCTGTATTTGCAATGATGCATCCATTGCTGTTTGGCAATAGCGAAGCCCATTGCTCTTCACCTGTTGCATTGGTTTTTATCAACCGTATATTGGTTCCTTCCGGCTCAAAAGAAGTGGTATAGGTGGCTATCAGAAAGCCATCGTCAGGGGTTTGTATGACAGCGTATGGCAGATCATAAGAATCACCTCCATACACTTGATACCATTCCATTTCTCCTATAGAATCGCATTTAACTAACATAGTAGAAATTATCCCTGGTCCATACGATTGGCTATCACCTACTATCACAAAACCTCCATCGCGGGTGGGAACTATATGTCGGGCAAAATCAGAGTAAATAGCAGGATAATTTTTTGACCAGACTAACTCGGGTAGATTTTGGCCGTGAACAAAACTAACGGCTAAACTGAATACAGCTAAAAAACCTATTCTTTTTGCCGTTGAAAAGATACCTCTTAATGTGTAAAAATTTGTGTGTTTCATACGTTTTATTTTAATAAGATTTTTAATAGGTCAAAATTAAGTCAGAATCGGTTTCATCCACCTTGTATGAACTACGCCAATAACCCTTCAATTTAGAAAGTGTACTACTGCATTACTACGGCAATATAATTTCTGACTTATTTCCTAGAAACAATAACGACTAAAACAGAAGAGATGAGAAATAACTTATCAGTAGCTTTTATCACCTGATTTATAATTAATTATAGTATTTAATAAAATCACACTTCTGTGTTAGTGAAACGAAACCTGTATTTTTGCTGTGCTTTTCACAGTGTCTTGAGAGTACATCAATATTCATATGTATTATGCACTTCGACTAATCCTATACGCTTTTTGCAACAGCAGAGTGCTCCATGTGCCGGCTACAAAAGGAAAGGTAAACACACCGCCAGCTGCATCAAAAAAAGCGACTTTTATCAGTAAGCTGTGTATGACAAAAGTGAGGAAAGTACCTATCAGCACCCAGACAGCATCTGCTTTTTTAGACCCGGCAAACACTATAGCCGTCAATACCATATTGAAACCAAATATACCTGATTGTATTTGTTCCACCTGATGCCCGTAGGAGATAGCCAATAAGGCGCCAAACAGTGATGAGCCTAATGCATAAATCGCTGTCAGAGGAGAGCTTATCAACACTCCAGCAAAAAACAGCAGGCCCGACAGAAAATAGCTTTGAAAGATAACCTGTCCAAAACCGTTGGTAAGTATAAAAAGAGATGAGTAAAAGCTGTTATCGGTAGCTGTAAACTCAATTGAAGGAGATGATACATCAGAATATTGCCGCAACAGATATACGACTATCCATGTGATAAGTATGAAAGGAAAGGTATAGCCCGGTAGTTTTTTGATGATAAATATATGTTGTACTAATGCTGCGGCTATTCCTCCAACAACTATCAACAACCAGATCATCAGTTGCATATCGAACACAAAAGGTAGGGCTGCGCCAACCAATGCGGGACTGAACCCGTATAAACCGGCATCAATATTTTCCTTGTCAAACCTGAATAATCTGGCACATAAGGTAGCCGAAACAGTCGCCAATAATGCACCTGACGCACATAGCCAGTTGCCAATGAAAAGCCCGGCTAAAAATAATAAGCCGGTCCATAAATTATCTTGAAGCATGATCTGAGAAATTCCCTTGATCACCTGATCTATAAAGGTAGCTCCGGATACCGGGTTTGCCCGTAAATCAACCAATGAAGTCATAAAAACTTGTTTTACTGATTGGCTGCAAAGATGGATCAATTTATGGCATGATAAAATCCTGCTTGTATGATGTTATAACTAGCCCGATAATTCACTGAAGCTTGTTTTTCCCTTTGTATGCAATAGTTGCTATGATACCTGTCAGCACCATGATACCGCCTATCACATGATATACAAACAATGTCTCATGCAGTATGATGATCCCGCCGGCTATGCTGACTAAAGGACTTAGGTTGTTAAAGACAGCAATACTGGAAGCAGATATGGCAGTCAATGCAAAATTGGAAAGAAAGGAAGTGAGCAATGACGAGAGTATCCCAAGATATAAGACCGGAATCAAAAAGCCGGTTTCTTTCAAAGGCTCAAAAAACAAAGAAATAGTTCCTTCATGCCAATGGTTTATCAACGACCATGCATTAAAAAACACAAAAGCCAGATAAGTCATTAAAATTGTCAGGTTTACAGGCGAAAAATTAGTTCCACGCTTTTTGCCAAAAGTATAATAAGCTACTATTGAAATAACTGATAACAATAGTAAGATCAAGCCTTTGGGATCAGTCTCCCCACCGGTATTACCCGTTTTGAAGATGATGTAAAAAATACCTAACACAGATAAAATGATCCCCAACTTTTGGATCAGGCTGGTTTTTTCCTTTAGAAATATCATAGCCGATACCATAGTCAACACCGGTGTAATAGCAAAAATTATTCCTGCCTCAGAAGCTGTACTGTATTTGACACCAAACGTTTGAAGCAGAAAAAATAATACCGGATAGAACAGCGCCAGAAGCAGAAGCGATCCAAGATTTTCTTTAGTGAATCTAGGAACTTTTACTAATCCTATAAGCTGAAGTAAGACGATCATAATAAAAGCTGAGCTGAACCTATGTGCCAGAAGATCAATAGGATTGGTGTAACGCAATGCAAACTTCATAAAGATAAACGACAAGCCAGTGATGATAGTTATCAAAGCCATACCCGCATATGCTGCCAACTCTTTTTTTGTAATTCTCATACGTATTATAGCTCTTAGAATCCGGAATAAAGCGGTAAATGTATCTAAATTTGACGGGCTTTCATACAGATGTTGAGAAGAAAAAGGATAAAAACCTCTTTAACTGAGATATAAACATGGCTTGTATCATGTATCGCATACATAAAGCTGCAAAACTACTTGACACATCTGAAGCAGCTCAATCAAGAAAAACATTTCACCACTAAAACCCTTACTTTTGTTGCCAAAAGATGTACTATGCGAACTCTTTCTGTTTTACTACTACTTATAACTGTATTTACTTCCTGTTCAAGTTTAATGACTTCAAGCGCTGATGCAGCCAAAGCATCTGAGCGAACGGGTAACTATGCGAAAGCTCTTAGCATGTGGGAGAAACAGATTGAGCAAGAAGAAAAGGCCGGAACAGCTTCTACTACAATTGCATATGATCGTGCCGGACAAGCAGCACTCCATTTAGGCGACACTGTCACAGCCGAGAAACATTTCAAAATGGCAGTGTATTACACTACTGCCAGCGCTGAGACCTGGAGCTTTTTAGCAAATTATTACCAGTTTACCGACCAGCTTTCACCAGAAGTAATGGCGTTGGAGGGATTGCTTGAAAACTTTCCGCAGCACGAGCTCACGCACAACTCAATCGTTCGTCTGTTTACACTTTATTACGAGACAGCCCAGTGGGAAAATGCCATGCATCTATGGCAACAAATACCTGAAGTGCATCAGGATATAGACTATTTAAACCGCTGGTTCGACATCAATAAGACCTTGCAAAATACAGATAGCTGTAACCAGATCGCTACACGAATGCTTACGCTTAAACCGGATCATTCGAAAGCTCTTGAATGGCAGGCAGTTCAGGCTTACAACTTAGGTGAAACACGCTATCAGCAAGAAATGAAAGCCTACGAAAATAACAAGACTCATGCGCAATATGCGAAGCTGTTAAAAGGATTGGATCAGGCTACTATTGATTATAAAAAATCCTTAAAACTATTTGAAGACCTATACCATCGCTACCCTCATAAGCGTTATGCATTGTATATAGGTAATATCTACGCCCGTTTTGGCGACGAAGCCAAAGCAAGTAAGTACCATACACTCTCACAGTAATTAAAACTTTTCTATTATGGCCTCTGCTATTGATCCAAAAAGAACCGAAATAACCGAGTTAGGCGAGTTTGCCCTGATTGATCATCTGACTAAACACATTCAACTTTATCATACCTCTACCCAAAAAGGAGTAGGCGATGATGCGGCTGTGATGCAGTTCGGGAACACCAATACATTGCTGTCAACCGATCTTCTGATAGAGGGTATTCACTTCGACCTGAGCTATACTCCGCTCAAACATTTGGGATATAAAGCTGTTGCTATGAATATATCCGACATAGCAGCAATGAATGGCATAGCAAGCCATATGATCATAGGTATAGCAGTATCCAATCGCTTTTCTTTAGAGGCGTTGGAAGAGCTTTACGAAGGTATATTATTGGCATGCAAACGATATAGGATAGATTTGGTTGGCGGCGATACTACCAGCAGTAATGCTGGCTTGATGATAGCGGTAACCATGACCGGTACTGCAAAAACGGAAGAAATATGTTATAGGGCGGGAGCAAAAACGGGCGATCTGCTATGTGTCAGCGGCGATTTAGGCTCGGCATATATGGGACTGCTGCTCTTAGAAAGAGAAAAGGCCGTTTTTCAAGCTAATCCGCATGCACAACCCGAATTGGATGGATACGATTATGTGTTGGAACGGCAACTGAAACCCGAGCCCAGAACAGATATAATAGAAGCATTGAAAGAAAATGGTATCAAACCTACTTCAATGATAGATGTCTCCGACGGATTAGCTTCAGAGATCATGCATTTGTGTAAGAACTCCGGATTAGGATGCCATGTCTATGAAGAAAAAATACCTATAGACGCTACCACCATCAATTTAGCGGAAGAGTTCAAGATCATACCATCTGTAGCTGCCCTCAATGGGGGAGAAGATTATGAGCTGCTGTTCACCATCAATCAGAAAGATTATGAAGCCATACGAAAACTCAACAATATCAGTATCATAGGCCATATGACCGAAGCTGAGACCGAAGCTCTACTGATCACACCTGATAATCAAGCCGTAAATATTCAGGCACAAGGCTGGGATGCGTTTAAAAAACGAACCAAACACTGACATAAATCATGAGCTATACCGATGTACATACCCAAAAACTTCAGACTATAGTGGCATCACTGCCGCATAGCCCGGGAGTGTATCAATATATTGATGAGAATGGGAAAATTATATACGTCGGTAAAGCCAAAGACCTGCATAAAAGAGTAGCAAGCTATTTTAGTAAAGAACAGACCGGCAAGCTGCGAGTGTTGGTACGCCGGATACGGGACATACGTTTCATAGTAGTAGAAACAGAAATGGATGCCCTGCTGTTGGAAAACAACCTGATCAAAGAATATCAGCCTCGCTATAATGTATTGCTCAAAGACGATAAGAGCTTTCCGTGGATATGTATTAAAAACGAACCCTTCCCACGGATATTCTCTACCCGAAAACTCATACAGGACGGATCGGAATACTACGGCCCATACGCTTCGGGGAAAATGATGAAAACTTTGTTGGAACTTATCCACCAGCTCTATCCATTGCGGACATGCAGCCTGAATCTATCGAAGAAGGCCCTGGAAAAAGGACAGTATCGCGTATGCCTTGAATACTATATAGGCAACTGCAAAGCACCTTGTCAGGGACTGCAAACAAGAGAAGAATATGACTTGATGATACAGGAAATTCGGCAGATCATCAAAGGGAATATACAGTCGGTAGTCAGGATCATGAAAACAAAAATGATGGAGTATGCCGATGCACTTGAGTTTGAAAACGCACAAGAAATCAAGGAGAAGCTACAGATATTGGAAAATTACCGCAGCAAATCGGTGGTGGTAAGCAGTCAAATAGATCATGTGGATGTGTTTTCTATCATAGACGAACCTAAAGTAGCATGGGTCAACTATCTTAGGGTGATAGAAGGGGCTGTGGTACAATCGCATTCTATCGAGATGCGAAAAAAACTTGACGAAAGCCCTAACGAACTCTTGACGTTGGCTATCACCGAACTCAGACAAAGGCTCTCAAGCAATGCACCTGAAATTATTTTGCCTTTCGACCCCGGTATTCAACTGCCGCAAACTAAGATTACCATACCCAAAAGGGGAGAAAAAAAACAACTGCTTGAGCTCTCGGAAAAAAATGTACGATACTATAAGTTGGATATAGAAAAACAACGCAGCTTAGTAGATCCTGAACGGCATCAGAAACGTGTGCTGCAACAGCTTCAAAAAGATTTACACCTGAAGGAAATACCTAAGGTGATCGAATGTTTCGATAACTCTAACTTCCAAGGCGACTATGCAGTAGCAGCTATGGTGCAGTTTGAAAATGCTAAACCCAATAAAGCCGAATACCGCCATTTTAATATTAAGACAGTCAGCGGTCCCAACGACTTTGGCTCTATGGAAGAGATAGTTCATAGGCGCTACAGCCGATTGCTGAAAGAAGAAAAACCATTGCCCCAACTCATAGTGATTGACGGTGGAAAAGGACAACTTAATGCCGCTGTGAAGATTCTCAAACAACTCGGGATCAGAGGTGAAGTAGCTGTCATTGGTATAGCCGAACGGTTGGAAGAAATATATTTTCCGGGTGACGAACTGCCAGTCTTTATAGACAAACGCTCCGAATCGTTAAAGCTGATCCAGTATATACGCGACGAGGCACACCGCTTTGGGATCACCCACCACCGAAAAAAGTTTGAGAAAGGTTTTATTGACTCCGAACTTAACAAGATAAAAGGTATAGGCGAGAAAACGGCTGCCAAACTGCTGCTGCATTTCAAGTCTTTTAAAAATATTATCGCCGCCCCAGAAGAAGAGTTGCAACAAATAATTGGGCCGGCCCGGACAAAGATCATCAAAGCTTATACCGCCAGTAAAAGGACTGAAAAAACTTCCTGAGAAACAACACTGTATAAGATAGCTCACTCTTTTACCCTAAAATAATGAGTGCCCTTTACCAAAATCCAAATATGCTTTTGATGTAAGCAAGACACTCTGCTCGACGAAAGTTGTAAATTAGTTGCATAAATAAAGCATTCTCAGTGAGTTAAAGGTATGACAGTAAAATCGGACTAATCCTCTAAAAATCAACAGAAAAATTAAAAAGTGCATTAATACTGAAATTTATCCTAAATGTTAATCCTAAAATGGTGCCCCACATATAAAAAATGTTTTTTACCTTTGAAAAGATGAAATAAGCTGATTTTATGCAACCTAACTAAAATGAACTGAACTATCAGAAAACCATGAAAATTAATTAATGCCGATTGCAATAAGCCTCAAAACATGACACAAGGCGCTCTATATCAACACAGTATCAGACTTACAAAACATGCTGATAAAATGTATTGGCAAATGTTGGGAGGGAGGATGTAAATGAGGAGTTATCGATCATTCTAAAAGAAAATAACCAATAACATAAAACTTAAACAAATGCATAGTTCGGAAAATGTAATTATGGATAATAAATATAAATAGTGTCTGTCTTTAAAGTAACAAACAATTTCATAATCAGATAATTAATGTTGATTATATCATAATAAATTGTATATTTGCAGTGTTGATTTATACAATACTAATATGAAACTATTCAATACACTTGTGTTAAAATTTGAGCATCCCGATTGGAGCCGTAATCCCGAATTCGGATTGATCGATACTATCCTTGAGAGCTATCCTCATTTGATAAAACTACTTGAGGAGGATATAACCAAAGGAATGAACAATAATAGCCCATTCGGACGAAAA